>Ga0123342_1004390_pt1 | contig 21549 bp, 19 predicted proteins | sample Turbeawhitnodule_FD_89960 | JGI IMG/M metagenome (GOLD analysis project Ga0123342, IMG submission 89960) | Root nodule microbial communities of legume samples collected from Mexico - Turtle bean Mexico white nodule | ecosystem: Host-associated > Plants > Roots > Nodule | place: Mexico: Nepantla...
CCAGGTGCCTACATTCGCCTTGGAAACGGGGCGACGGCATACGTGCACAATCCAGCCTACGACTTCAACGACGAAGCGTTACCTTACGGCATCGGCTACTTGGTAAACTTAGTCGAAACAATCTTAAGCCCTGAGACAAAACAAAGGGTTTAGGACCGCGTTCGACCGGTTGTCGAAAACGCGAAAACCAAAGCCCAAAAGGGGAACTGCCATGAATAGGATTACTAAGATTATCGCATCGGCGTCTATCGCTATCGTATCAGTCACAATTGGCACTTCAGTGTATGCGGGAGAGGTCCTGCAGCGCGTTCTTGATGCGAAGACGCTCAAAGTCGCTGTAGGCACCGATTGGGGACCAATATCTGCCCTTAATGCCAACCACGAACTAGAGGGCTATGACATTGACGTCGCCAAAGGCATCGCAAAATACCTTGGTGTCAAAGCCGAATTTGTAACGCCAGGCTGGGACCTCATCGTGGCAGGCAATTGGCAAGGCCGCTGGGACATAGGAATGGGCCAAATGACCCCCACAACAGAACGTGCCGAGAAGCTTGATTTCTCGGAAAATTACTACTACGGCCACGTGGTCGCAGTCGTTCCTACAGACAGTAAAGCGAAAGAGCTTTCGGATCTCAACGGTGCTATCGTTGGGGTTACTACCAGCACGCTCGAAGAACAGTACCTGAATCAGACCCTCACGCCAAACTGGATTGGTGCGAAGCCGATCGAATTCAAGTTCAAGGCCGGTCAGGTCAAAGCGTACCCGTCCGCCAATATTGCCTTTGACGATCTGCGTTTAGGCGATGGGATCCGTCTGAACGCCGTCGTAACTGACCAAGAATCCGCGGCAACGGCGATCAAATCGGAATATCCAGTCAGGGTACTTGGTACTCTCTTTTCCGCCCCTGGTGCTATTTCGATGATGAAGGTCGACAACGAATTTCGGGAAAAGATCAGTGCTGCCATCAAAAGCATGAAGGATGACGGAACGCTCTCGAAGATATCGATGAAATGGTACGGAGCGGACAACTCTGTCGAGAAGTAGTAGCTTCGCTAAAGTTGCGTGGCTCGGGCCAGCCCGAGCCACCTTGTTGGAGGATAGTTCATGCTTTACCAAGACACAGTTGAACCCGAGGTGCTTGTACACAAGCCTTGGTTTCTTACCTCGATCTTTGCCATTGTGCTCACGGTATGTCTGATGTTCAACCTTGAGGGCACTAGCTTTGGCGACATCATGCGGCCCGTCATCGGCGACCCGGTGCAGAGCGGCATCTATGGTCGTGTTGCAATCGCCTTTGTTATCGCAGTCATGTTCTGTGTCAATATCGTGCTGATCGGGTTTATCCCCATGAAGGCGCAAATAGGCATCGTATGGGTCGAGTTGCTGCTGCTGTCACTCGCATTCTTCAAGTTATTTGATCTGAGCATGCCATTCATCTGGAAGAATGTGCCGTACCTGATCACGCAAGGTGTGGTGACAACGATCTATGTGTCGGCAGTCTCACTTGTTTGCGCATCACTTATCGCTATCGTGGCAGCTATTGCGAAACTTTCAAGTAATGGCTTCGCGTATGCTATCGCTAGCTTTTACACTTCGTTTTTCCGCGGTCTGCCGCTTCTCATGCAGATTTACTTGATTTATCTCGGGTTGCCACAACTGGGCATTGTGCTCAGTGCCGTTCCCTCCGGGATATTGGCACTATCGCTTTGCTACGGCGCCTATATGGCGGAAGTATTCCGCGCCGGCATCCAGAGCATTGACCGCGGCCAATGGGAGGCGTCGCGATCCATCGGTTTCGGCTTCGGTCTTACCATGCGCAGAATCATCCTGCCGCAGGCGTTTCCCGTCGTCATTCCCCCAACGGGAAATATGTTCATTTCGATATTGAAGGACAGTTCTCTCGTTTCGGTGCTTGGCGTATGGGAACTGACCTTTCTTGCTCGCACGATCGGCCAGCCGACCTTCCGCTATATGGAGATGCTGGTAACAGCCGCAATGATTTATTGGATCATGTCTGCGTGCTTGGAGGTGGCTCAATCACGGCTCGAGCGCCACTTCGCAAGGAGTACAATGCGATGACTAATAACAACATAAGCCATTTGAGAGGCCTCAGCGCAGGAGGGTCTCCACAGGCAGTTGGCGGTGTTCGGCAGGTACCATTTCCATCCGAGGATTCATCTAGCCAAAGGCAGTTGCCAATGAGTGCGGACAAAATCATCGAAGCGACCAATGTCTCCAAATGGTACGGGAGCTTTAGAGCGTTGACAAATGTCAACCTCACCGTTCGCAAAGGAGAACGCATCGTCATCTGCGGTCCCTCCGGATCGGGGAAGTCGACGCTAATCCGTTGCTTCAACCGCCTCGAGGCGCACCAGGAAGGCGAGATCACTGTCAACGGGATCAGGCTGCACGACAAAATGCGCAATGTGACTGATGTTCGAAGGAACGTCGGCATGGTGTTCCAGCATTTCAATCTTTTCCCCCATATGACAGTGCTTATGAACTGCATGGCCGGTCCGATGTGGATCAAGGGAATGCCGGAGGCTGAGGCAAAGAAGATGGCACTGAAGTTCCTGGAGCGCGTGCGCATCCCCGAACAAGCGAACAAATAACCGGCTCAACTTTCTGGCGGACAGCAACAACGTGTAGCGATTGCCCGCTCCCTGTGCATGGAACCTGCGATCATGCTGTTCGACGAGCCTACCTCGGCGCTCGATCCGGAGATGGTGTCGGAAGTGCTGGACACCATGACAAGTTTGGCTCGTGATGGCATGACCATGGTCTGCGTTACGCACGAGATGGGGTTTGCTCGCGCGGTGGCCGACCGGATTATTTTCATGGATTGGGGCCACATTGTTGAAGAGGGTACACCGAACGACTTCTTTACGAACCCCCAACATGAGCGGACCAAGCTGTTCCTCAGTCAGATCTTGTCGCACTAGTATACTGATGCGGTAGAGCCGCGAGAGGTCGCCGGCAGCAATGCTTGGACTCTGATACGCCTCCCGTATCGAGAGCATTGACGCGGCTATTGTCCGACCGATCGCGGTCGGAACCGCGAGTTCAGCGCGCCGCAGGAGAAGACAAAGCTAAACCTGAATTCACTGTAAATGACCAAAAATCGGAGAGTCAATCATGCCTGCATTCAGTCAACAAGAGTATCGCGATCGCACGGCTCGACTCCGTCAGCTTATGGCAGAGTCCGGCATTGACGCGCTGCTCGTCCTGAACGAATCAAATATCAATTATCTTACCGGTTATGAGGGATATTCCGATTACGTTCCGCAGCTAGCTCTTGTTTGCCAAGATGAAGAAGACCCATGGCTAATCTTGCGCGAGTTGGACACACTATGCGCATTTCCTACCTCGTACCTGCCTGAATCCCGCATCCTCAGTTACTGCGAGAAGTACATCGGCTCGAGCGAGCGGACGCCGTGGGAGCCTATTGCCGGTTTAGTCCGCCAGCGCAGTAAGTCAAACCGCATCGGGCTTGAAATGACAGCCAAGATGCTTGGGGTGAAGGCTCATGCAGCACTCGCCACCCATTTGGACTTGGCGAACGTCGTAGATGCCGATGGGATGGTTACTAGATTACAACGAGTGAAGTCGCCAGCGGAACTCGTTTTCATGGAGCAGGCTGGAAAAATCGCAGATAGGGCCCTGCAAGCTGGCCGACTTGAGATTACAGTAGGTGCGCGTGAATGTGACGTCGCTGCCGCTGTACAAAGTGCTCTTATTAAGGGAACCCCAGAATTTCCTGGTGGGCCGTGCTATGGATCACCAACTATAACAGTTGGCTCGCCCCCAGCACCTCATCTCAAGTGGTCAGATGGCAGCTACAAGTTGGGCAGCCAGACCAATTTTGAGATCGGCGCCTACCGGCACCGGTATGCCTGCGCAGTGTCAAGGACGGTTTTTTTGGGTGAGCCGGACGCTCGTGCAAAGCACCTACATCGAGCAGCTTTGGATGGTTTCCTCGCGGAGTTCGATGCGATACGGCCAGGAGTGAAATGCTCCGATGTATGGCACGCGTTTCAGCGGGCATTCAAACCGTACGATGTACGCAAAGAGTCCAGGAGCGGTTACTCCACTGGTATCGATTGGGGTGCTGACCTCAGCTTCAACCCCGACGATCACACTGTTATTGAACCTAATATGACGTTCCACGTACTTATCGGTATTTGGGAGAAGGAAGATGGTTACATCTTCAGTGAGACTGTTCGCGTAACCGCAAATGGTGCCAAGTCGTTCAGCAGCATGTCACGCGACCTCTTGGTGAATTACTAACATATCTCTAACGGCGATGCCGGCACAGTGAGATGCGCCGGCATCGGCATCGTCCGGTTGTGAGGTGTTCCGATCCAGAAGCTGGTCGAGCCTGTCACACCATGCCGAAGGAAAGCGGTGGGGCGCCACTACTTTCATCGAATTTCAGAACTAACGCATCGCGCAAGCAGAACTAACCGCTTTTAGTAGCATGCTAAACAGCGCGACCGTGATGTTTGTGAGATCTAACCTGAAAGGTTGTTCATGTCTTCGCGAACCAGCGGTGTTTTGGGCATACTTGAACTTGACGAAGGTCTTCAGCCGTCGCAGCTATCTCAGCCGTCTCCTGCTGAGCGGGAGGGGTCTCTCTTAAACCCAGCGACATTTCACCGACCACTAATTTCAGAGGTGGTCAAGGGTGCATATGCGGATGTTGTAATTCGCGGAGATGCATCCCTGGAAGACGAGTGCATTGCAGCAGCTCGGCGCCTGGCGAAACGAGGTGCTACAGTAATCTCTGCTGACTGTGGCTTTTTCATCCGCCATCAGGCTGCGCTCTCCGCAGCCGTTGATGTGCCAGTCGTGACCTCGAGTCTACTGCTTATTCCGGGTCTTCTGCGGCAGTTGGCACCGCGAAAGAAGCTGGCTGTATTGTCGGCGGACGCTCGGCACTGCACGGTTGATTTGTTTGGACTCGAAAACCCCATGGATCGCGCGCGAGTCGTTGTGGGTGGGATTGAGGACGGCAAGTATGTTCAAAATGCGCTGGCACGCCCCTTCGTCCAAACCGATATCGAACAAATCGAAAAGGAGGTCGCTGCCTGTATCGATCAGCTTCGAACTCGGCACTCTGAAATTGGAATGTTGCTCTTCGAATGCACGGGGTTTCCTTGTGTTTCGACCGCCATCCGCCGCAGAACGCGGCTGCCCGTTTACGACATTACAGACCTATGTCGACTGACTCTGACGGCCCAGACCTTCTGATTCTTGGTCGCTGCATTTCGCAACCGAAACACCTGTAGACTTGGGTGATAGAGGACTTATTTCGCCGGTCATGGCCTTCCAGAGGATGCTTAGCATGTGGTCAAAGAATGCAGGCACCATGATCATCCGGAGCACCGCGGTACCGCTCCTTAACAGAGATGCCGCCGACCTCCGTCACCAAGTAGTTGGAGCCACGGCATTCGCCGTCACATGGAACGGCGGCGCCGGGAGCGAAGCTCGCTTAGATGCGTCGAGTCCGCGCCAATGCGATTACCTTCAAGTGCAACAATGTATGAGAACCTCGGCATGAATAACAGAGCACTGCACCCGGCGCTGGGAGATTTAGCGCATGGCCGTGTGCCAAGTAACGCTTCGCTAATCTACCGCCCCTTCTGGCACGAGGCTGCGCCCTGCCGGGAAAGACCGTCCGTTGAGTTGCCAGCTGCAGCGGACGTCGTGATAGTCGGCTCTGGATTTACCGGACTATCGGCCGCCCTTACATTGCTACAGAAGGGACGCGAAGTGACCGTGCTGGAGCGAGAGGTACCAGGCTACGGTGCCAGCACCCGCAACGGCGGACAAGTAGGCAGCGGCAACCAGAAGTTCCGGGTAAAGCACCTTATTGGGATGCGTGGCCGTGCAAAGGCGGAAGCCATGTTGCGCGAGGGCGTCCTTATGCTCGATTACATCGACAGGCTTATTACATCGGAAGGAATCGCGTGCCATTTCAAACGCTGCGGACGGTTCCGAGGGGCAACTCGCGCGGAACACTACGAGGCGATGGCGCGAGATATGGAAGATCTAAAGGCCATAGCTGGTGTTGAGAGTTTCATGGTTCCTCGCGCTGAGCAGCACCGAGAGATTGGCACCGACGCTTTTTTCGGCGGTTCGGTGTTGCCCAGAGACGCCAGTATCCATCCAGGTCTCTATCATTCTGGCCTGATGCGGCGGGTCGCGGAGCTTGGGGGGACGGTGTACGGCAACGCGGGCGCCGAGAGGATAACGGCTGACAAGCACGGCTTTAACATCGTGACACAGCAAGGCAAGATGCGCTGCCGGAACGTCATTATCGCCACCAACGGCTACACTGACAACCTCTTGCCGGAATTAGGTCAGCGCATCGTGCCGGTAGGATCGGCGCAGATCACAACGGGAGAAATCCCGGAGTCACTCTTCTCGCAGTTGATGCCGACCGAACGTGTATATGGCAACACCAATCGCGTATTCTACTACTTCCGACCTATACCAGGGGAGCGCCGCATCATGTTTGGCGGCAGGGTTGGGCGGTTCACCTCAAGCCGCTCGCCAACGGCTTACCGTCACCTAGCACGCGAACTACTGTCAGTCTTTCCTAGCCTATCTGGTGTTCCCGTAACGCACGGCTGGGACGGGCTCGTAGGCTACACTTACGATGAAGTTCCCCATCTGGGCCGCACCCGCAACGGCATCCATTTTGCAATCGGCTACTGCGGAACGGGCGTCTCGCGCGCCACTTATTTTGGGCACAAGGTGGCGTTGCAACTTATGGAAGCTCCGGATGGCGCAACCGCCTTCGACGACCTGAGTTTCCCTGCGTTCCCCGTTCACCCTATCGCCAAACGCGCCGTACCATTGTTTGAAACCTTGTATCGCCTACGCGACACCCTAAACATCTAAAGGAGTCTATGATGACTGGTTTTTCCGCGAACCGCCGAAACATTTCCTCCGGCGGCGCGTACGAAAGCATTTTTGGATACTCTCGCGCAGTCCGCGTAGGAACCGACGTGCACGTGTCTGGGACCTGCGCGCCTGCGGGACACGAGCATAGTGATGCATACACTCAGACGCGCGCTGCTCTGGCAATAATTGAAAAGGCGCTTGCCGATGCCGGTGTTGGCCTTGAGCAGGTCGTACGCACCGTAGTCTACGTGCGCGACATCTCCGACGCTGACGAGGTCGCACGTGGCCATCTGGAGAGCTTCGACGCCATTCGACCCGCAAGCACCTTGGTGCAGGTCACGTCAATGCTGAGGCCCTGGCAAAAGGTGGAGATTGAGGTATACGCAAAGATCGAGCGGAAGTAAGTACTGGGCTGTTGAGACCAAGGCGTTCCTGGCACTGTATGGCGCGCGCAACCTGCGCCAGTTGTTCCGGGCTTGCTGAACGCGCTTCAGCAAGCCTTCAACGACAATGGCGTCAGCGGCACATGCCGGCAAGAAGCCGAATCATCGGTCGAGGTCGTCCCGACCTTTGCAGTTCTTGCCCTCTGCAAGGGGTATCGACGGGCGCATACCGCCGGCTGAACCCTTTGATCCCTTCGGTTAAGACGCATTATCGCCGCTTCTCGGGCTTCTCTAGTGCCAATTACAAGCCGCCGTAACTGCATGTTTTTATTCCCGCAGCGGACGGAGCACGGTATCAATGCTGAGAACTCATCTAACCTGCGATCGGCAATAACAATTACTTTGCTCGAGAAACTAGCGCAGAGTTTGCCGTTGAACCGCCAAAACCAGCGCCCAAAGGGACCTTCATCTCGAAACGAGATGGCTGAAGAGCGAAAATTGTATTGGTGTGTATTGGATGTAGTTGCGCATAGTGTGGGCCGAAGGCTGAAATGCCTTGGACATGTATATGCACCAGGCCCTTCGAGGCCGCAAAGAACACACATCAGAAAATGAGCAAGGGCCTATGGCAAACTCTTCAACAATCGAAGATGTCATTCTTGCTCCTGGTAACGGGAGCTTTTTCTATGACGATCAGGCTGCCATTCGGGCCGGTGTCGCGACAGACGGTTTTCGGTATGTGGGAACACCCCAAACGCCGGGCTTTACAACAATTCGGATGCCCTCACGGTCGCTCAGCATTGGGCTCGTGCTGTCTGACGGAATGATCGTGTGGGGCGACATGATGAGCGTGCAGTATGCGGGCGCAGGCGGTCGTGACCCGCTTTTCGAGACGGGTGCCATCGAAACACTCACCAGATCTTTGGTGATTCCTCGACTTCTCAATACCAGTGTTTCAGATTTCTTGGAGGCTTCTAGCCAAGCCCTTGCATATCATAATGGTGAACGCCTCCCACTTGCAATCGAGTATGGCGTCAGCCAGGCCCTTCTTCGTGCCGCTGCGCACGTAGCGCGTTCAACACTCGCAGAAGTGATTTGCTCCGAATTTTTCCTACCACTGCCGGAAAGACGTGTTCCCATTTATGCGCAGAGCGGTGATGCCAGAGAAACCAATGTCGACAAAATGATTCTCAAATCTGTCGATGTGCTTCCACATGGTCTGATCAATTCTCGCGAGAAATTTGGTCAGTCGGGCGAGAAGTTCCGCGAGTTTGTGAAATGGGTGGCGAAGCGGACCAAGGAGATCGGAGCGCCTGAATATCACCCCACATTGCACTTTGACGTGTACGGCTGGATAGGCTTAGAGATGGGAATGGTAGCGGGTAATATTGCAGATTTTATCAGTTCGGTTGCCGATGACGTTCCGGATTACCGCCTCCACATAGAATCCCCGGCTGACTTTGGATCAACGGACGTGCAGCTTGATGAATACGCGAAAATAGTAGGCCTCCTTGATGCGCGGGGTTCGAATGCCCGCATCGTCGTCGATGAGCAATGCAATACACTGGATGATATCCGGCTTTTTGCTGAGGCTAAAGCGGCTCACATCGTACAGATCAAAATGCCCGATGTTGGCTCGGTAGCGGATACAGTGTGGGGAGTTCTGGCCTGCAAGGAACATGGTGTGGGTGCATATGTCGGCGGAAGCTGCACCGAAACAGATCTATCAGCCAGAGTTTCCGCACACGTCGCAGTCGCCACGCAAGCTGACATGATGCTAGCCAAGCCGGGAATGGGGGTCGACGAAGGCATTGCGATCGTGGGCAACGAGCAAAATCGCTTGCTCGCAACACTCGAGCGTCGTCGAATCCAAACCAAAAACTCAGCTGCATAGGTGCCCTTATGCGAACCAGTCTCAAGGACATCGTCGTCGTTGCCGTCGAACAAGCCGTGGCCGCTCCCTATGCCTCCTCGCGTCTGGCGGATGCAGGCGCCCGGGTGATCAAGATCGAGAGGCCAGAAGGGGACTTTGCCCGCAACTACGACAAACTAGTGTGCGGGCAGAGTGCTTACTTTGTCTGGCTGAACCGAGGCAAGGAGTCTGTCTGTTTGGATCTTCGGGCGGAGGCTGATCGTGCTCTATTGGCATCGCTCATTGCCAAAGCTGACGTCTTCATCCAGAATCTGAAACCGGGCAGCATTGACAAGCTCGGCTTCGCGTCGGCGGACCTCCGCAGCCGCCACCCGCGCCTTATTACTTGCGATATCTCCGGATTTGGGGAAGGCGGCCCTTTTTCACACCTCAAGGCATATGACCTGATCGTGCAAGCTGAATCGGGCCTCTGTGCCATCACCGGGACACAGGAAGGCCCAGCCCGTGTGGGCGTTTCGGTTTGCGATATCTCGGCTGGCATGACGGCACATGCCGCTATTCTGGAGGCGTTATTTAACCGAGAGCGGACGGGCGAGGGAGCATCGATCCAGGTGTCGCTGTTTGACGCCATCGTCGACTGGATGAATGTGCCGGTTCTTCAACACGATTACAGTAATTACAGGACCGTGCGCGCCGGGGTGAACCATCCCTCACTTGCACCTTACGGAGCCTATCGTTGTGCTGATGGAAAAGATGTCATTTTCTCAGTCCAAAACGATCGCGAATGGGTGAACTTTTGCGCGATGTTTCTAAAAAGGCCCGACCTCACGCGGCAGCCTGGATTTGCCGACAACATGGAACGGTTAGACACACGCGGCCGGCTTGATGAGATTATCCAGGCACGCTTCTCGCAGTTGTTCAGCGAAGAAGCTATGCAAGAGCTTGAAGCTGCAGGTCTCGCTTACGGCCGATTGCGCGACATTCCGGCTGTCTCGAAGCATCCGCACGTTCGACGAGTGCCTGTGAAAACGCCGGAAGGCACCGTTGATGTAATCGCCCCTGCGGCGATGTTCAATTCCGAGGAGCCCTCGTTTGGCCCTGTCCCAGCGCTCGGCGCCCACACCGATGGCGTTCGACGGGAACTCGGAGAGGAAGTCCTTAGCGTTCATACAGGCGCAGCACCTTAGTTATTCCGATCTAGGTCGATGCTGAGCGATGTGCGCGGTAGTCGTCCCATAGCAATAGGACCTATATCATGCTTGCCATTCCACGTTGGAGATCTCTGCTTTTCGTTCCAGCGCATAGCCGCAAATATGTTGAATCGTCGCCCGAACGAGGAGCTGACGGCATTATCCTCGACCTTGAAGACTCCGTGCCCCGAGGCAATAAGCAGGACGCGCGGCAACAGCTCTCCGAAAGTGTCGCGACGGCGCGACGTGATGGTTCGTCCGTTTTGGTACGGGTGAATCATGATCTTTGCGCCCTTGCTGCTGATCTCGACGCATCTGTCATTCCGGGTGTCAACGCGCTTGTGCTACCTAAAGTGGAATCGTCGGAATGGGTGAAGGAGATAGGCGACGCCGTCACCCGGCTGGAGCAAGAGCGCGGGCTACCTCTTGGCGAGTTTCGCTTCCTCGCTCAAATCGAGAGCCCACGTGCCTTGCAGCGTTTGCCCGAAATCGCGTCGTCCGATCCCAGGATGGCTGCCATGGCCCTCGGTCCGGAGGACTTTTGTGCCAATGTTGGTGGTTCACCTGAATTCGACCTGCTCCTGCAGCCAAACCTGGAAGTGCTGTTCGCCGCTCGGGCGGCCGGCCTGCTTCCACTAGGCTTTGTTGGGAGCATTGGTGAGTTCCGAGATACTGAAAAGCTTCATCAAACTGCAACTTATGCACGAAGACTTGGTTTCGCCGGTGCACTTGCAATTCATCCTGCCCAAGTAACCGTTTTCAACGAAGCGTTTTCGCCGAGTGCAGCCGAAATTGAGTGGGCAGTGAACGTCACCGAGGCAGAGCAGGCTGGTGCGAAAAATGGGCTCGGTGCGTTCACGTTCGACGGCAAGATGATTGACCCGCCCGTCGTTCGGCGTGCCCTTCAGATCCTGGCTTTAGCCGGAACACCAGCCGACTCTGCCGTCGAGACCTGAGCGTCGCGCAAGCAAAGTCCGATTGATCTTTCGATCGTGTTTTGCCATCTCATTTCGAGATTGATATGAATTAGTGGCAACGCACCGGACGTTTGGGATCGTGGAAATCAGGCAGCTAAAGTATTTTGTCGGCGTAGTGGAGGCCGGAAGCTTTACGAAGGCCGCCAGCCTGCTCCACGTGGCACAGAGTGCGCTCAGCCTGCATGTCCGGCAGCTTGAAGCGGGGTTCGGGACGCAACTGTTAATCCGTGAACGAACCGGTGTCAGAGTGACAGATGCGGGGCAAACGCTACTCAATCGAGCGCGCGTCATCCTCAAGGAAATTCAACTGACAGAAGCTGAACTTACCAGCAAGAAGGCGTCACCTGCAGGTGAGGTGACGATCGGCATTCCGTCTGGCGCTGCGCGCGTTATAAGCGGTCCACTCATCGAAGCTGTGAGGAATGAATTTCCTCGGGTATCCCTCAAAATGACAGAAGGAATGACAGGGCCTCTGGAGGAGTGGATGTCAGCGGGTCGTTTTTCCTTGGCAATCCTTTACCGAACGGAGGAGAGCATCGGACAGATGACGGCTCTGGCATGCGAAGAGTTCTGTCTTGTTGCTCCGCGGGGCGAGCCACCTTTCGAAGACTCCATCCGCCTTTCAGATTTGCACACATTTCCTTTGGCGGTGCCGATGCGCAACAACAACGTGAGACGCTCTGTAGCCGACGTCGTCACCCAACACGGCTGCGTACTCGACGTCAGGTTCGAGGTGGATTCGCTTTCCACGATTATAAGCATGGTCATGGAGGGGAAGGCATATTCCATTCTAACACCGGCGGCCATTCACAAAGAGGCCTCTCAAGGCTTAGTCCGGGCTATCAAGATCGTCGATCCAGTAATTACGCGCTCCGTCGTACTCGCTGTAAACCCGAGGGACGAACACACCCCTGCTATCGTTGCGCTGCGCAACCTGATCCCAAATGTCGCAAATACGCTGATCGAACGAGGAATTTGGCTCCCCGTACGATAAAGCAGCCAACGCATGAACGAACCTTCAGGTCGGCATGGCCTATCTCAATTTGAGATGGGCGTCCGCGAGATTTGTTATTTGACCAACCGCTTCCATCGCGATGAATTCGAAAGAATGTCGGGATCGAGGATCGATCCTGCTTAAGAAAACAACATCGCATAGTCGGAGCGAACTATGCCCGAGTCAGCTGGCGAACGCACCTACGACTGCTCAAGTATTTTTGCAAACGCTTAGCTCCCAACCACGCCCAAGATTCTCTCGTTGCTGCGCGCATATTTCTGCCTTTCTTAATTGTCCCGTCGCGATCCGCCGCTTGGCCGATCGCCAAAAAGGAGATGGGCCGCAGCGTGGCGATTTCGGATTGTGTTCCGGCGTGCAAATTTTCGACGCCGATTGACATTCGGATTTCGCCTCTGCAAGCGGCTTGCCCATCTCAGCCGTCCGATGGCCGCCAAATCATCACTGTGCTCCAGCATCGGTTGATGCCATCTCCACAGCATGGCAGAGTGTTCGTGCGCGGTAAGCACCGCCCATTGTTCCCTCGCAGAGTAAGCCCTGTCGATTGCGGCGGCGACGACATCTGCACTTCAAGTCTGTACGTTCTGCCAAGAGCTCGCCCGTGGACGGATTGAAGACTTGGAAGTGTTTGCCGCTCCCTCCCGCGGTCGCTTCTGGGACGAACGTGCGTATTCCGGTGAAGTCGGCCGCTGACTCCGAAACGAAGCCGGCCACCCATTCCGATTTCATTTCGGCCACGATTCCGACGCGAAGCCGGACAGGTATTGGCCTGAACCCTGGGTCGTAGCGATGAATGGATCCTGATTGTTTCGAGGTCAAGCCGTCGGCGTTTGCGCGGATGGTGTTTGGCGCTGCTTTCGCATGCTCTCGCCGCTGATTTCGATGCGGTAGGCGTTGTGCACGAGGCGGTCGAGGATCGCGTCGGGAATGGTTGGATTGCCGATCATGTCGTACCAGGTACCAGTGATCGACGGGCACCTGACTGGTGACGATGGTGGACCGCTTCTGGTAGCGGTCCTCGATGATATCCAGGAGGTCGCGACGCTGCTCGTCGTTGCGCTTCTCCCGACCCCAGTCGTCGAGGATGAGCAGGTCGGTTCTGGCCAGCGCCTTGAGGACCTTCGGGTATCGGCCGTCGCCGCGCGCTAGGGCAAGTGTGGCGCAGAGCCTTGGGAGGCGATAATAGGCGACGGAGAAGTCCTCGCGGCACGCCTTGTGTCCGAGTGCGCAGGCAAGCCAGCTCTTTCCGACGCCGGCGGGTCCGATCAACAGCAGGCTGTGACGTTGGCGGATCCGGTCGCAGCCGGCGAGCTTCAGGAGGAGATTGCGATCGAGGCCGCGGGCGGCGCGGAAGTCGATATTCTCGATCTGGGCGTCATGGCGCAGCTTCGCGGCACAGGCCCTCGCCTCGAAGCGCTTCTGCCGACGCACGGTCGCCTCGCGTTCGAGAAGCAGCGCGAGCCATTCGCCATGCTCAAGGTGTCTCGCTTCCGTTTGCGCCTCAAGTTCCTGATAGGCGCTGGCCATGCCTGTCAGGCCGAGTTCGCGCAGCATGTCGATGGTGGGGTTGGTCAGCATCGTTCAGTGTCTCCTCAATGAAAGTAGCCGGAGCCGCGCAGGTTGGCGTGCTCCATGACGGCGGCGGGTTCGGTGGAATGCCTGGCAGCCTTGTGGGTGGCGATGAGCGAGGCGATGGTCTTGCAGGTCAGGCCGCCGATCTCGACGGCACGCGCAGATACGGCCTCGGCGCGCTCGCGGCCGATGTCGCGATAAAGGCGCAGGATGCCAAGGCATGTTCTGAAGCCCTGCTCGGGATGCGGCCGGCTGGCGAGGATGGCGGTGATCAGCCCCTCGGTCTGCGGACCGATCGAAGCGCCCCAGCGCCGGAAGCGATCCGGCGTCCACTCGGCATAGCGACGATGCGCGCTCGGCATGTGCGCCGAGTCCGTTCCGTAGCGCGGCCCGCCATATCGGCGCTGATGTACAGCGACGCGTTTGCCGCGATGGAAGATCTCAATCATGCGTGCGGTCGCCCGGATACGACCTGCTGACGGATGAGGGCGTGCGGGACGGAATAGAAGAGGCTCTGGAACTCGACATCGTAATCCGTCGACACGCGCGCAAACCGAATTCGGCGAACTCGTACTCCTCGGCGGGCAGGGCTGCGAGTGCCGCGCGTTCGACCGTCTCGAAGAGATGGCGGCGACTGACGCCCAGCCGGCGCATGACATGGTTGTTGATGCGCTCCAGCACCTCGGCGATTGCGGCATTGGCCTCGGCGAGCGAGAAGAAAGTCTGCTTGCGCAAGCGGCCGAGGATGCAGCTTTGGGCGAAACGCACGCGTTTTTCGGACTCCGCGGCCGTGCCGGGAGAACACCGACGCCATAGTGGGACGCCATCATGCCGTAGCTGCGGTTGATCTCGGGATCGTAGAAGCTGGCCCGGTTGACGCCGGACTTCAGATTGTCGGGCACGGCCAACCGCGGCACGCCGCGAAGAAGCTGAACATGCGCGCATTCGAGCCGATCCAGTCCGACAAGGTCTGGGTCCAGGTGGCCTCGGCGAAGGTGAGGTTCGATGCGCCGAGCACACCGAGGAACAGCTCCGCCTCGCGGATCTCGCCGGTTTTGCGATCGACGATCGGCACCTTCTTGCCCGAATAGTCCACGAACAAACATAAATCTGGCCGCAACATAACGGCTGTAGCCGTAGCCGTCGGTGTGGACGCTGCGATATTCCTCCCAGAGGACCAACAGCATCACGCCGGGCTGCTTCAGCTCGATGGAAAGCTCCGCCCAGTTCGGCTCGTGACGTCGCCGTTGTCCCTGCTTGACGCCGGCGCGGGCGAAAAGCCGATGCTCCAGAGCATCGTCTGTCAGTTCTCCTGGCAATGGCCAGCTCAGCCCCGCCATCGCAGCCCGCTTCAGGTTATCCTGCACGGTGCTGCGGGCAACGCCGAGGATCACCGCAATCTCTCGGCTGCTTGTCCCGCTTCCGGCAAGCCGGAGCATCTGTCGTAATTGTCGCATGGTCAGCCTTCTCTTCGCTGGCATCAAAGTCTCCTCGTGTACCGGGAGGCTTGATGCCAAAGTTGCTGACCTAAGGGGTACCTTCAGAGCCGGAAACCGGCCGGTCTTTTATTGGGATTGTGGCCGGCTTCAGATCGGAACGGGGGCCGGCTTCAGATCGGAATCCGCAACGAATGCAAGGTCGACGAACAACTCGGGGTTCTTGAGATGTCTGGTCAGCGCCTGTGTTACGGCCAAACCGTTGTTCTCCTCGTGGCTCATCGGCTTGCCGTCGCAATCCAGCGGTCCTCGAAATGGCAGCAACGGGCGACGATTTTCGATCGCTCCGGCCGGCTGCACACGCCGACGAAAGGTGACAGCACGCGCACCAGAGCCTTGGCACTGCGGTCGCGTTGTCGAACCAGTTCGCACCCATCTCGACACTAGATAGTGACCATATATCAACTGCATTTGACGAAACGACCGTGGGAGATCAGAAAAACAGCGCTATTCGGCGGAGCAGCGGTGGAAATACGCAACCCGGCAGACACGTGAAAATCAAAAGAGGGAGAATTGTAGCGATGAAAGTTCTTTGTTTGTGGCATGCGACTGACGCTGAGATCAACTACATCAAGGAAGCCATGCCGAGCGGTACAGACGTTGTGGCGCCCAAAGGAGACTATCTGTCCCGCTTCGAGTGCACATACTGGGATATCGAGCGTCATGCGGCCGATACAGACGCAATCATCGGCTGGACGATTCCCGCCGGCTTCCTGGAGATTGCCCCCCATCTCAAAATCCTGTCTTGGCTACACTCTGGCGTTGATGACCTCGCCGATTTCGGGGTGTTGAGGCTAGCGAAGGAGCGCGGTTTCAAGGTCGTGAATGTTCGCGGCGCAAATGCAATTGCTGTGGCGGAGCAGGCCATGATGTTGGTGCTCGCCCTAGCGAAAAAGACACTATTGAAGCATGAGGCAGCACGCGAGATGCATAAGTTGTTTCCTCTGTTCGGAGACGAGCACCGATCCGCTATGCTCAGTGGTCGAACTATGGGAGTGATTGGCGTTGGCAACATTGGGAGCCGCGTGGCGAAGCGTGCAAAGGCGTTCGACATGCAGGTATTAGGAGTGCGCCGTAACAAGCACAAGCCGACGGAATACGTAGATTCGATGCATGGATTGGACGAGTTGCATTCAGTACTTAGCAAGTGTGACTACGTAGTTTTGACAACTCCCAACACCGGTGAAACTAACCAATTTTTCGGAAAGCCCGAATTGGCTGTTATGAAGCCATCCGCCTTTTTGGTCAATGTTGCGCGTGGGCAGTTGGTTCAAGAGAAGCCCCTCTATGAAGCGCTTACAAGCGGTCGATTGCGCGGCTACGCAGCAGACGTTTGGCCTTGTTATGATGCTGTGCGAGGCTTTCCGGCAACCTACGAACCTCGCCTTCAGATTCAGAAGCTTCCGAATGTTGTCGCGTCCAGAGATCAATCCCACGATGCCGATGACGTTCTGGAACGCTACATCGAGTGGGGCACACAGAACCTAGTCGAGTTTGCAGCAGGAAAGCCGCTTACGCGCGAGATCAACCTAGACTTGGGTTACTAACTTACGAGCTGCATGTGCGCGGCGCGCTTGACCAACCAGGCGCACCGTTCATCCGCTTGTGACAACACCCGATAAGCGCAGCCTGCAAGTGGCTGCACTGTTTTCGCGACCGACCATCGGCGATGATAAATAGAGCTGCTCGGTTTGTCTGAACAGTTCGGAGCGTTTCGTCGCGACCGCCATCCGCCACAGAACGCGGCTGACCGTTTACGAGATCACAGACCTATGTCGGCTGGCGCTCGCGGCCCAGCCCTTCTCCCCAACATCGGTGGCTTTCGATGACGGATGCTGGCTAACCACGAGCTTGGCCGGATTTTGCCGCATCTGACCCAGGACACAACAACGCTGGCCCCGATGATCAGAAGGCGTCTGAGCGTTCGTTCTCCCATCTTGGATGTTCGTCCGAACCGCTGCTTTCCTCCGGTGGATCGTTCAAGCGGCGTAAGGCCGACCCAACCGGCGAAGTCATGGCCCCTCCTGAAGGTGGAAGGATCAGGAGCGAGTGCGGCTACTCGCTGTAAACCCGAGGGACCACACCCCTGTTATCGTTGCGCTGCGCAACCTGATCCCAAATGGCGCGAACACGCTGATCGAACGAGGAATTTGGCTCCCCATACGATAAAGTTGGCGAACGCAACGACCCTTCAGGTTCGGCATGGCCTATCTCAATTCGAGATGGGGGTCGGCGAGATTTGCTATTTGACCAACCGCTTCTATCGCGATGAAGTCTAAACAATGTCGGGATCGAGCATCGATCCTGCCTAAGAAGACAAATCGCATAATCGGAGCGAACTATGTCCTACACCAAGAGCCACCAGCTCTTTATCAATGGCGTTTGGCGGGATGCCAGGGACCAAACCGTTCTGCCGGTAATTAGTCCTGCTACAGAGCAGGCCGCCGCGTCGGTCGCCTCAGCAACGGCACAAGACCTTGAAGACGCCTTGGCCGCCGCGCAGCAAAGCGGCCAGGCTTGGGCCAGCCTGCCCGCAAACCGGCGCGGCGCAATTCTTATCAAAACTTCGAGAATTCTGGCGGAAAAAATCGCGACTGCGGCGAGGGACCTGTCGAATGAACAGGGAAAAACCGTTGCGGAAGCCACTGGTGAATATAAGCGCACTGTTGAAACCTTCGAGTGGAACGGAGCACATGCCGAGCGGCTTTGCGCGCCCTCAGAAATCGACCAGAACCGCACCATCAAACTTGAACCTGCTGGTGTTGTTGCCGCATTCACACCCTGGAACTATCCCGCCGTTCTGATCGCACGAAAGCTCGCACCCGCGCTGGCAGCTGGTTGCACAGTCATCCTTAAGGGAGCTGAGGAAACACCCAGTGCCGCCGTCCATATTGTTGAAGCCCTTCAAGAGGCCGGTGTCCCCGATGGCGTTGTTAATCTTGTCTTTGGCGTGCCGGCAGAGATTTCTTCCCACCTTCTTGCTTCGCCGATTGTAAAGATCCTCACGTTCACCGGCTCTACAGCGGTAGGAAAACACTTGGCGAAGACGGCAGCCGAAAATTTGCAGCGCTGCATCCTGGAGCTGGGAGGACACTCTCCGGTCATCGTGTGCGAGGATGCTGATCTTGATACCGCGATCCCTGCGATTCTCAAGTATAAATTTGAATGCGCGGGGCAGAGTTGCAACGCGCCCAGCAGAATCTTGGTTGCTCGAGCGATCTACGACGACTTTGTTTTTCGGATTAAGGTGGCTGCCGGGCGGATCAAGATTGGCGCTCCGGACGATGCGACTACTGAAATGGGGCCAATGGCGAATATTCGGGGTATCGAAGCCATGCAGCGATTGGTGAAGGATGCGGTTGATCGTGGCGCCCATATCGAACTTGGAGGAGCCCGCCTTGCGCAGAAGGGGTTTTATTGGCCCCCAACGCTCCTCACAGGTGTACCGACCGACGCCAAGGTGCTGCACGAAGAACCGTTCGGTCCAATACTGACCATTGCTCCTTTTGACGATCTTCAACAAGCTATCAATGAGGCGAATGCCACGGAATATGGCTTGGCGGCCTACTTCTTCACAGGCAATGCCGAAACAAAGAAGGCTTTGGTGAATGGCTTGTCTGCCGGCGCAGTTAGCGTCAATTTCTTGAAGGGCGTGTCGGCCGATTCCCCGTACGGAGGCGTCAAGCAGAGCGGCTACGGCTACGAGGGAGGGGAACCGGGTTTCCGAAGCTTTCAGAACTTGAAGCTTATCAATGAACTGCGATCGCCGAGGTGACTACCCATGGGCAAGATTGCACGAATAACCGGTGCGGATATAACCAAGAGCGTCGCCGACGCTCTTCAGTACATTTCGTACTACCATCCCCCGGACTATATTCACTACCTCTCAAGAGCTTATGAGCGAGAACAAAGTCCAGCCGCCCGGAACGCGATAGGGCAGATTTTGCTGAATTCGCGCATGGCGGCTTTTGGTCGACGCCCAATCTGCCAGGACACTGGCCTGGTCGTTGTCTTTGCCAAAGTGGGCATGAATGTCCGCATTGAAGCAGAGCGCGATTTCGCAGCGCTCGTGAATGAGGGCGTTCGAAAAGCTTATCTAGACGAGTACAACCCTCTTCGAGCCTCGATCGTAGCGGACCCGATCGGGGCTCGAACCAATACGCATGACAACACGCCGGCGGTCGTTCATGTTGAGCTTGTGCCTGGCAGTGAAATCGAGATCACCATAGCAGCGAAAGGCGGAGGTTCAGAGAACAAGGCTCGATTTGCGACGCTGAACCCGAGTGCATCTGTGGCGAATTGGGTGGTCGATACGGTCGCATCTCTCGGGAGTGGCTGGTGTCCTCCCGGGTTGGTTTCGATCGGCATCGGTGGCAGTGCTGAGAAGGCAATGCTCCTGGCGAAGGAAGCCATGAACGAACCCATCGACATGGCGGATTTGATCGCCAAGGGAGCATCGACGCCTGAAGAAGCCCTTCGGATTGAGCTCTATGAGAGGATCAACGCGCTTGGCATAGGCGCTCAGGGTCTCGGAGGATTGACGACTGTCGTCGATGTCAAGGTCGCATCCTATCCTACGCACGCTGCATCCAAGCCAGTGGCTCTGATCCCCCAATGCGCCGCCAATCGGCACCTGAAATTCAGGCTGGACGGCTTGGGACCAGTCGAGCTCTCTCCGCCTGATCTCAGTGAATGGCCTGAAATTGACGGTAGCGATCTTAACCCGACCACCGTGCGACGCATTGCCCTGGATACCCTCACAAGAGAGGAGACCGCATCATGGCGGGCAGGGGAGACGCTGCTTCTGTCCGGAAAGATGCTGACAGGTCGAGACGCGGCTCACAAACGCATGGTGGACCTCATTGATAAAGGTGAGCCATTGCCGGTCGATCTTCGCGGACGTGTCATCTACTACGTAGGTCCAGTCCGTGCTGTCGGCAAGGAGGTTGTCGGCCCGGCGGGTCCGACGACTTCGAGCCGCATGGACGGTTTCGCCGAGAAAATACTCGCAGAATCCGGGCTCTTCGCCATGGTGGGCAAAGCGGAGAGGGGTGCAGCCGCAATCGATGCAATCGTCAAACACAAAGCTCCCTATCTGATCGCAGTGGGTGGTGCAGCATACCTGATCTCGAAGTCGATCAAGTCAGCACGCGCTGTGGCGTTTGAAGACTTGGGGATGGAGGCCATTTACGAATTCGAGGTTCAGGACATGCCTGTAATCATGGCTGTTGATGTCGACGGAAATTCCATTCACGAGGCAGGACCAGCTGAATGGCGCAGTCGAATGGCGGCCCAGAGTATCGCACGAAGCATCGGAGTTTGACGGGCAGTCGTGCCCGCCCGTGAGCCTCCGCAGGCGCTCTATCAAGTTTCGGATCGGAAGCTTCAGAGCAAGACTTGTGCCACTTGTGATTGTGGAAGGCATTTTGCCGCAATGCGCTCCCAAATACTGGGAGCAAGAAAAGCCTTTTTGCTGTAGGCTAAGCTGTCATTTTTGCACGAGAAAGCAGCGTCTTTTACGACGACTAACAATATGCTCGGGGCCGGCAGTGAAAGGTTCTACTATATGGGAGAGCCTGTAATACCCGAATTCACGGAGGTCCGTTGCCGGCGCGATCGCTCGCATCGGTTTGGTATTTGTCGGATGATGCGAACATCTGGGGCGACATGATGAGCGTGAAGAATTCGAGGGCAAGCCGTCGAGATCCGCTTTTCAGCGCTTGACGGGATTGAGGCGTTTTGCAGTTCCGCTCTCATCTCGAGATTGTTTACAGCCGAGCTGTGCAGCCTCGTAGCCGCATGTGAGCGTGTCCTCGCCCGCAATAGTGATGAGCGGCCTCCTCCAGGGATTGAACATCGCGCGGCTGCACATATTGCTCGGAGCACGCTTGCCGAGGTGATCTGTTCCGAATTCTTCTTACCTTAGATTCTGTTGAGTCGCCTTCACGTCTTGGCCAGCAAACACTCGAGAGAAATGATGAAAAAGAGAAAAGAGGGTGCATCTCTCGACCTTGGCGTGCTCAGAGCGGCTGCGGGCGCTTGAGGCATCCGGACTTATCGAAGGATTTCATGCCCGACTGAGCCCAGCATTGATCGGCGGTGTTCTCTTTGTAATGGTGGAAGTTGTCCTCAACCG
>Ga0123342_1004391_pt1 | contig 21549 bp, 11 predicted proteins | sample Turbeawhitnodule_FD_89960 | JGI IMG/M metagenome (GOLD analysis project Ga0123342, IMG submission 89960) | Root nodule microbial communities of legume samples collected from Mexico - Turtle bean Mexico white nodule | ecosystem: Host-associated > Plants > Roots > Nodule | place: Mexico: Nepantla...
TATGAAGAGGGATATTTCTTTTGAGATACACATATGAGAAAGTAGTATATGTTATTTGTAATTAGATATTGCTTGTTTTACTTTTATTACATTATATATGGGTAAAATTAAGGATGTTACAGGGTGCATGGAGATGTTTTTTTTTTCAAAATAATCATCCATGAAACTAAGCGTCTCACACCTTGATGCTCCATCAACCAAACAATCAATGTTGCTCAATGAATAAGAATCTTTAGGGCATGACTTTTTAAGATCTAAAAATTCAGTGTACATGTGCCAATTACTTGATGCTTTCTTTATCATGACATGTTGGCCAACCATGTTAGACATTAAATTTTCCAAATATTTTTCATTGACAAAAGCTTGTTTTCAGCCTTGAACTTGTGTTGTTTTTGCATAAGACTTAGCCTTGGGTCCAAGCTAGCCTATGGCATAAAAAACCAAGATCAATTCCTAAAATGTCGGCCATTAACCATGCAAATTCCTCGTGATTATTTTGTAAGACTTGTGTTAATTATCTCTCAAACTTGGACCTAACTTTTTCCTCAATTTCAATGTTTACCGTTCAATAATTTGGATTTCTTTTAAATCTTTGATTGGTTGTGGATGTCGATCCTTGAATACTATTATCCGATCCAAATTTAGGATGATAACATGTTGGGCCATAAAAGCTTCTTTTGTGTTGTAGATTTTGTAGCACTTACGAGCTACTTTTTTATTTATGAGAATAACTGCATTGCTTGCGATCATTGTGTATATGATTCAAATGTAAAATTGACACAACAACTCCGAATTTGTTTAGGGAATGTCTACAAGTAGCACGTTATACGAAGAAGGTAATTTGACTACCAAATATTTACTTTTGGTGTCTTATCTAGCACCAAAGTCGTCCTTAGCTCAGTATGTCCCAAAACTTGTATGTCTCTTCTACTAGGACTCCATTGAAAGGTGTCAAGCCCTCTTATGGGTTTTGAAAGCCTACAAAGATTTCTCAATACATGACATTAACAAAATTACCTTTATTAACGAGTACATGATGTACATTGAGACTCATCATGACAATTGATATGACCATCCTCATGTCGAAGAACATCCTCTAAATCCTTCTATAAAAATGTTATTTTGGGGGAATGTGGCGTATCATGTGTAGTGTAGATATTCATGACAACTCAAACATATAATTTTAAACCGAACTAGTACTTCCTCCCCTATAAACTTCCTTGACAACGTTGAAATCACCTAACATTGGGACATTGGGGCTTCATGCTCATCGACTTGCTTACGACATAACTCGTGTTGGTCATTTTTCTCCCTATTTTCATCATTTGACTTTTTTTCTTGTACAACGTGAAACTCCATTATTTGATCAATTTTCTAATATGACGGATCTATGTATAACATTTCTCCTAACAGGTGAAATTCACACCACACATCTCGATGTGGCCCCACTTGCATTTTGATTTTCTTGGGAAAGAAAAACATTTTTATGACATGTACTTCCTTTTAAAAGGTATCATTAAGATATGTTTAATGGTGTGGGTTGAAAACCATGGTCACCTTAGCTACCACCGTGAGAGTAATAATGCTCATTGCTTGATCCTGCCCGAGCATCATGCCATCTCTAACTACTCAACTCTTTGTGTTGTGTTTGTTTGTTCAACCCAAAACTATTTTTTTCTCTATCAACTTGTTTCACATACATGACCTCCTATTAGTCAATGTGAGACATTGCTTGTGGTAAGACCTTGCCCATATTCTCTGTTGGTTTTGTATAAAATATTCTCCAAAAGGACTAGATGAGAGGCCTCTGATAAAGGTGTCCACAAACATTGTTTAGTTTGGTTGCGGAATCTTGAGTGTGATGTCGCAAAAAACTCCTTCAACATTCTTCCAAGGACTTAGAACTTTGTTGATTCACATATAAAAACATCACTTAACTTGGGTTGTTTTATTTAGTTTGCAGCGAATTAAGTGTTGGAGACCCCAAATCGACTAGAGATTATGATATTTCATAGTATATAAGTGGGTGCAAACCTCACCTTATAAGTCAGTTTTATAAGGTTGAGTTAGGCTTAAAGTCCACTTCTTAATATGATATCAAAGTCATTTTGAGTCTATCCTAACGAGAGCTTGTTGGGCTTATCAGGCCATCCACTATGGGGCCGCTATCGAACCACCCATAAATATATAGTTCCACGCACAAGTTGGCAGTCTCAGTGTGAGAGGGGTATGTTGGAGATTCCACATCGATTAGAGATTAGGAAATTTCATAGTATTTAAGTGGGTGGAAACCTCACCTTATAAGCCAGATTTATAAGGTTGAGTTAAGCTTAAAGTCCATTTTTTTAATATTGAGCTGTAAAAGATTTGGAGAAATCTTCAAATGTTTGAATTGAACCATCGAGAATGCTACAATCCAATCCAAAGTCGTATCAGCCAACGTGCTTGCAAACATCTTGCAAAGGACTCTGTTGCTTCCTCTTATTAACATTTGATCTCTGAAAGTAACAAAGGATATGGATATAGGACTTCTAGAAGGAAGCTAATATTAATTTTGTCTTTTCTAATTCTTAGTTGTTTCTCCTTGTACATATGTCTAGCCTTTATTTTGTTTTTTCTTATTGTAGGATTTATTGACTTTTTGTTTTACATTTTGTCTTTTTAACTAGACCTAGAATGTGTGTACTTCTTGTATATATTCATACTCTCTACTTTGATTTGAGTAAGGAAAATAAAATAGAAGAAATATTCTTTGTCATATTTCCTTCCTTTTTCTCGTTCATTCATCTCAATTCTTTTTTTTATATTAGAATGTTTTCAAGTGAGCCATATGATCCTACATTTTATTGAAAACCTATACATTGGGAAGCATGTGATGAACCTAGAATGAGTGTCTTGTTTCTATATATTTAGAATTTCTGCTTTGATTCAAGTAAGGAAAATAAAATAGAAGAATCCTTCTCATATATTTTGCCTTCCTTTTTCTCTTTTATTCATCTCAGTTCTTTTTATGTTATGGTATGAAAGCTCTGATCAGAGGTCTGGTTGCTACATTTACCCATGGATGAAGTTGCTGATCCCAAAAAAAAATTATTCTCCTTACCATGTTAGTTCATCTGATAATCCTTCCTTTGTCATTGTCCCTATTATTCTTGAGGGACCAAACTGTGATCATTGATCTTGGACAATGCCTTTGACATATGGAATGATTTAAATGATAGGTTCTCACAATGAGACATAATTCATATTTTTGATTGTCAGGAGATGATTTCTTCTTTCAAGCAATATTCTAATATGATGAGCAAAATATTGAAGGTTCAAAGACAAAAATGCAGTCTTAGCAAATTGGTTTTACTCCTTAGCAGTATCAAACATTATTAGCTCTTTTACAACACTCCAAATCCAGTGACAATGTTTCTAATCAAGACTATGTTATTCCTTCCAACATGACTGTTGGAGAAAAGCTATACAATGTGAGATATCTGCTTTGGAGTCAAATCAAACATGGGAGATTGTTGTTCTGCCTAAGGAAAAAACAACCATAAGTTGCAAATGAATATTCAAAATAAAATATAAGGCTAATGGGATAGTTGAAAGGTATAAAGCAAGGCTAGTAGAAAGGGGATACACACAAATAGAAGACATTAACTACCTTGATATTTTCTCTCCATTAACAAAGATGGTCACCATAAGGTTGCTTCTTTCTCTAGCTTCTATATATAATTGGGAATTGAAACTATTAAACATAAACAATGTCTTTTTACATGGAGAGTTGAAAGAAGATCTATACATGGTTGCTCCTTCTAGATTGACTTCTATTAAACCAAGACAAGTTTGTAAATTAAAAAAGGCTTTATATGGCTTTAAGCAAGCCAACAGAGAGTGGTTTGCCAAACTGTCATCCCTTTTGCTTTCTGTGGGATATACTCAATCTATGAATGATCATTCCTTATTCATTAATTCTTCTAAATGATCTTTTACAACATTATTGGAGTATGTGGATGATATAACATTGGCAGGAAATGATAAAGAGGAGATTGAGCGAATCAAACAAGCCTTGAATAAGACATTCAAGATTAAAGATCTTGGGGATTTAAGATGTTTTTTTGGTCTTGAAATAGCAAGAAGTAAGAAAGGGATAATGATGAATCAATGGAAACATGCATTGAAATTGTTAACTGATGTAGGTCTTTTAGCCTGCAAACTTGCACTTACTCCAATTGATAATCATACAAAATTATCTTTTACTGGAAGTGTTCCTTTCACAGATGTTCAAGCCTAAGAAGATTGATTGGAAGACTTATTTATCTGACTAATACCGGACCCGACATATAACATTTTTTGTACAACAAATTTCTCAATTTCGTGTTAAGCCTGTAATTGCTCACTATAATGTAACAATTAGAATTCTCATATATATTAAAGTAGCTCCAAGTCGATAATTTATTTTTCTCTTCCAACACTTCTACTAATTTAAAAGCCTTTTATGATAGTGTTGGGGCACCTGTAGTGATTCAAGACAATCAGTGACTGGTTTTAGTGTGTATCTTGGGAAATTCCTCATATCCCGAAAATAGAAGAAGCGAGGAACAATATCAACGAGTTCTTGTGAAGGTGAATGCATGACAATGACCACTGTTACATGTGAAATTCAATGACTAACTTATCTTCTTCAAGATTTTAAAGTTCCTTTTGAGCAACCATCTCTTTTATACTGTGACAATGACTCGATAAGATACATAGCAACAAATCCAGTGTTTTACGAGCGTACGAAACACATAAGAAATAAATTGTCACATTGTTAGGGAAAAATTGAAGAAGGCTCTTATACATTTGCTTCCCATTTCTACCACAAAGTAATTATCTGATATTTATACCAAAGTCTTAATTCCTTAATCTTTCAAGAGTATTTGTTCCAAGCTGGGTCTCATCAATATTTGTTTTCCAGCTTGCAAGGGACGACAAAAGATATGGATACAAGGCTTCTACAAGGAAGCTAATATTTAATTTTGTATTTTCTAATTCTTAGTTGTTTCTCTTTGTACATGTGTCGTCTTTATTTTATCTTTCCTTATTCTAACATTTATGGGCTCTTTGTTTTACATTTTGTCTCTTTAACTAGACCTAGAATGTGTGTATTGTTTATATATATTCAGACTCTCTGTTTTGATTTAAGTAAGAAAAAAAATAGAAAAAATTTTCATTCTCATATCTTTGTCTTCTTTTATTTTTTTGTTTATCTCATTTTTTTTATATTAAAATATTTTTAAATAAGCCATATGATCCTATGTTGTGTTAAAAACCTATACTTCGAATGTGATGAACTAGGATTGATTTATTCATGACCTCCTCTTATCTGATAAGGGCTGGAAAAACCATTCTAGCCATACGAAGGTTCCACCGACGCTCTTTGCCCATCGAGCAAACTTGTAGCTCTTCATTAACTCTGCTAAATTCATCCATCATCTGCATGAGTTGCTGAACACTGAGTACGTCCTCTTCGTGTCATGATAACAATGAGTAGCTTTCGTAATAATTTGTAACGCAAAATAAATAACATCACTCTTTATCTTATATTCGAGATTGATATATATAAAATAATATTCATTCTATCAGTGTAGACGATTAAATAATTCTAATAATAAACTATAACGCCTTTTAGAAAATTTAATCACAAAACATTTTACTTTATACTTATTTTTTATTTCACTAGTATATCGTGTTATTATTTTAAATTTATACTTAAAAAATGGGATGCATGCCAAACTTATGTCATCAAATAAATATATACGTCATTTAACTTTACTTTTTGAAAATACGATAATATTCATATTTTTTATTATCTAACGATTTTGTCTATATTTTGTGACTTGTGTTTTATAATTATTTATGTTTAATAGTTTTTTATTTTTCTTTATTGTTTTTGTCATTAATTAAAAAATATTTTATTATGCAAATTTTTTAATATTTTAAAATAAAAAATTAGTTAATATGATATAATATAACATAACATAATATTGAAGTATAGAAAATTATTTAATAAAATGTAATAAAAGAAACACGAAAAGTAAGAATACAGGTAAAGAAAAATAAACATTGAATAAATGTTTGGCAAACTCGTGACATTACGAAGCATTTCCATTTTCAGATTTCTTTCCTTTTTTTTCTCACTTTAGTTATTTGATTTATTAATTAAAATTAAAAAAATTTGTAAAAGTTGAAAATGATGTGAGGGACGGCACCGACACAGAAAAGAGTGTGGAGGTTGTAGTGAAGTGAGGAAATTGTGTTGTGTCCATAAATAGAAGTAGGTGTGGGCCAACATCTTCTTTTCAAACCCCACATTTTTATTTTATTTTCTGAATCTCCCTTTCATTTTATTTTTCTTTGGCCTCCTCACACATCATTCTTCTTATTAAATTGTGGTTGAAAATAAGGGTAAAAATTAGGGATGGTTACTCATTCAGTATGTTTGCCTACCATAGGTCTGGCCAATATAATTTATACTCGTTATTTTTATTGTTAAAAAATTATTATTGTAAAATACTATTCAATTTATATGCCATTTTAGAGATTAAGCTAAATTGTTACTAATATAAATCGATTTTACACATTATGAAGTCTATCCAATCAATTTATCTTTGGATATCACAAACTTCATTATACTCATTTATCTACTTTATCGAACATTTTTATCCATAGTTAAGGTTTTATGTTTATATTTAATAATAGTTGCTAAATACATTAAATTTTATATTGAAAAAATTACAAAAATATTAAATAAATGTTAAAGAATTCATAATTTTTGAATTCTAGAATGCACAATCTAAAATATAAAATATGTCTTTCAGAACATACAATTTACAATTTGGAATACTAATATGTATTCAATAATGTACCATTTGGAATACAAATATGTATTCAATAACTTACAATTTGAAATACGAAATATGTATTTCGAAACATACAAACTAGAATACATATTTATATTTTAGATTGTATATTCAGGAATACAATCCATAATAGCAACATGTACTATGGAATAATAGCAACATGTACTATGGAATGTGCAATCTGAAATACAAAATATGTATTTTAGATTATACATTCTGAAATACATATTTTTTTATTCTGGATTTGTATATTCCGTAATACATAAATTTAACTTTTATCGTTTTGGATTCTACAATTAAAAAATCATCAGATTATATATTTCAGAACTAAAACTTAAAAACCAAATGAAACCCTTACCACCAACCATCACAAACACCACCAACAACCACCACACAACACCACCAAACACCATCGTTCACCTACTATTAAATGCTCACAAAAAACAAACACAACCACTTGATAATGCCACACCTGATCATTTATTTTCACAAGAGTAAAATTGGAATTTACAATTCTATGGGGTGGATGTTTAAAACCTGGGTTGCAGGATACAATAGTGGAATAAGCAATATGAATGGTGGAAAGATTACAAGAAGGTAATTACTTTTTGCACTCCTATGGTTTTTTTTGACACCACCATAAGGTGTTGGAAAGGTCTAAAATATGCTTATGCTTTAAACTTTTAGATTATAGAATTTGGAAACATGTTCTAAATTACACGGTCTAGAATGTATTTTTGGATCTAGAAATACATTCTAAATTGCATAATTTGAAAATATATTCTAAATTGTGTAATTTAGAAAATATATTCTAAATTGTGTAATTTAGAAAAAATACAGATTTCTAGATTATGTAATTTGGAAAAGTACTCCGCGTTATGTACATAATATATTTCTGAATTGTGTAATCTGAAATTTATTTATGAATTATGTAATTCATAATGCATTTCTAGATTTTGCAATCCCAAAATATATTCTAGATTAGATAACCTCAAATGCTTTTTCAAATTATGTAATATGGAGTTGTATTTTAGATTGTATATTTCAAAATATACTTGGATTATGCAATCTGAAAGCATATTCTAAATTGTACAACTCAAAATTTCTTTTTTATTACACAATTCAAAAATTTATTCCAATATATGTAATCTAGAATACATTTTCTGGTCAAGAAATATCGTCTAAATTTGTGATAATTTTTTTATTGTGCAATTTGAGTTTTTATTTGGGGTTGAGTCGAATTAATCATATCTTATGTATTTCAATATCATGTCTCAGGGTTATTTTCATTTTAAATTAGTGTAATTTTATTCTAAATTTTTGCAAATTGGCAAATTGATTTTTTATTCCAGAATTGGATAAATCGTGCATGGAGGGTACGATTCAATTTCAAAAAAATTGCCAATTCTATTATTTTTCTAATTTTCATAGAAATTGTATGTGCTAAATATGAGAATTTGTCTAATTATCAAAGTAATCGTATCTACTAAATATGAAGTCTATGTAAACTAGGCATGTTCAGGCATTTGTAAAGAAATTGTATTTGCAAAATACGATTTTAATTAGCATACAATTAAACTCCATATCTACTGAAATTGTATTTAACATGCACAACTTCAATTCAATGATTTTTTTTTAAGAAAACTTGTTATTTATTTCTAAACGATGGAATAATTTAAGAAAGATTTAATTGTGCTATTTTAATTAAAAAAGAATGTATGAAAATGAATAATAGTGATAAAACCCTGGATGCTAAAAAAAAATTAAAAACCTTAACCCGAAATCTAAAACTAAGAATGTTGAGCAGTAAACACTGAAATATTTAAATAATTATAGGATTTAGCTTTAAGCTTTATGCTTTTACGATTTCTTGGTATATCTTTTCGAATATGTGATTTTTAAAGTTTTCGGTTAAAGTTTCTAATTAAGGGAATTAAATATTTTGATTAGTTTTAGTGTCTCATATTTAAGGTTTTGTCATCATTATTAATTCATACATATTTTTAATAAAAATAATAAAACTAAATCTTTCTTAAATTATTTCATCATTAAAAATAAATAATAAGTTTTCTTCCAAAAAAAAATCACTGAACTAAACTTTTACATACTAAATATAATTTCAATATAATGTGATATAATTAAAGTTGTACATGTCATAAGCGATTTCAATTATACAACATTTTTTCAAAAATCATTTTTCACATGTACGAATTTAATTATCTACTAATTAAAATCATATTAACTTTACGAGTTTAATTATCTACTAATTAAAATCATATTTGCAACTATGATTTCTTTCCAAATATCTGACACGTGCAATTTACATAGAACTCGTATAGGCAAAATCGTGAACAAAATTGACGATTTTTTTGAAATTGAATCGTACCCTGTATGTAAATTTTGAAATAAAACATCAATTTACTCATTTGTGAAAATTTGGAATAAAATTACACTACTTTGGAAAAAAAAATCCCAGTAGCATCAGTGCTTCATAGGTACCTAATAATAATATACTACATCATAATTACAATGGATCTTGAATCTATTGCCCCCATATCACATTTGAATATGACTATTTATATTGAAGAAAATATAATGGGAGCTCATATCTGACTTTAGGGAGGTTATAATGAAGATCTTTGCAAGAAAGAAGGTAAAATCTGAAACAGTTGATTCATCTCTTTCTGTCTACACAGATTAAATACCATTGAGAATTGTACTTCTTTTTTACCAACTATTACTAAGAAATAGCATGACAAATTTTGATTCTGAACATTTCATGGTTCTACATTATTTTCATATATAAAAAAACTGTCCATTCTTCTTCACATGATCTGACAAGTGCCGAATATTTTAATAAGATTAAGCATCTTCAGCATCACTCATGCTGACGCAGCTCTCAATATGGAATTCAGCAGAGAAATCAATTTCATCAACAATCCTTCCTCTGCTACATGGAAGTGAACAACATGCACAATCAGTATAAACATATTATAGAGGACAAAGAAGTATAACTCAAATTGTGACAACACTGTACCTTTCAAGAACAAACTTCCCCTCTTTATACTTTTGGCTTCTCTCATGTGCAGACTCCTGATAGAAAAAATGCAATTTAAAGGGTTCAAAAGTAATATAACAGAAAGCTGAAACAAAAAGAGTGAACTAATAAATGAAAAACTTTCTGGTCACCCATGCAAATAGACTTCACAAATTTTGATATTTTCTATACCAAAAAGAGACAGGGCAGGAGGAGACTTACATATTTCCAGCCAACTATTTGACCACAGCAACAACAAAAGATATCTGCCACAGTATGAAGTCCAGAAAGCATCATCCTTTCCTCTAGCACTCCAATCGTGAAGTTCACACTGGATCATGGGGTTGAAGACAAAAGCATAGCCATAAGAATTGGAAACTTCAAACGTAGTTATATTTTCATCTGAGAAAAACTAGATCCAAACAATTCCTAAAATAGCTTAGTTTGGAAAGAGAGCTTAGCATGTGTTTGAAAGAGCTTCTACAAACGAAGCTTATTTTCTGATACAAGAGATTAAGCTAAAAACGGAAGGTGTTGGATTAAGCTTATGGTTTTCCTTTTAGCTATTTTCAAGGAGTTTGTGGTGAATCTTATTGAAATAAGTTAAAAGGAGTTTATCTAGGAAGGTCACAAGTTTAACCAATCAAAGTGCTTATAACATAAGCACTAGAGAGTAATAAACCCTGATGTTGATTACCTAAGCATGCCCTTAATCTATTTCTTGTTTTTTCATTAACAATAATGTGCCAAAAAAGAAGTGCATTAGCAAGCATAAAGTCAAATGACTTCTGTGTTAGAAAACGGCTAATATGAAGTTGAGCTAACTAATTCATGATTAGCTTTCTTTCTTTCCTGTGCCTAAGTCATTACCTTTTGGATATTAGGTATTATTAGCTGCTAATACATAAAATGGAAGCATTTCAAAATTAGCTTTATTTTCTTTCTAGGCTCGTGTTCCTGACACTTCATACATTGCTTCCATATATTCACAAGATTAGTAATACAATAATGAACTAGTCTTATAGAAAATGCATAATTCTCTTTCGGGATCAAGTCCCGTATGCAAAGGAATCAGGAGTTCAATGAAATTGCAATCAATGCAATCTAGTGTCATTATGTCATGGATGTTGAAGTTAGTCCAAGGTAAAGGAGGATACAAGCATATGCTTATCCAAAAAAAGCATAAAACGAGAATTTCAATATTCAAACCATAACATCACTCCCAGTCTTCACTGATCAATAAGTGCCATGCATCTGAATTCAACGATTTTAAACCCATTTTACATGGACTAGAAAAATTACCAACTATAAAAGAATTTTGCAAAAAAAATTGAATTCAATAGCTATGTCTGTGAGAATGGGTTCAGAATAGGCTAAGTAAGCTTTATTAAAAAGTTGTTTCGAATAGTACCTATATGTACCAAGGGTCCTAGATTTGCCTTTACCTTTTTTTTACTCTTTCCTTTTCATTGTTGTATCACATCAATTTCCATATAAATATAAGAATCTAAGGCAGATTTTTCAAGCTCTCTAAAATATATTTTTCTCCCTTTTTTGTTCTTCACAAGTTGGTATTAGAGGGGGTTGATCTTGCTCTTGCTCTGCTTATCCTCGTATTGTGATACCACCGTCTATTGCAGTTATCTGTCCTGTTTTATCCAACCAACACTAGATCTGGATTTTCTCCCTGCGTGACAGCTCAGTACCGTAGTCAAGGTCATCCTCACAAGCCGCCTTTCCTCTTGCTATGACCTAGGCATCTGAAAGCCATATGCTGCCTTCTTGCTACCATACTAGCTTTCCGTCTCTTCTGAGGGGCTCGTTGGACTTCCTGTCCTTTGTGACCCTTAGAGTTCACTCTCCAGCCTTGGTTCAAGAGAAAATTTCTTCCTATCTCTTGGGTTCTATTTCTCATTCGTTGTTGGACACGACTCTCTGTTTTGTGATCCTTGGAAATGGCTTCAGGACTAGTACACTATCTTTCAAGCTCTCCTTCTATTGCACAAAAAAGCTTAATGGAAAACATTATTTATCTTGGCCAGCTTCTATGGAACTTTAGTTTCTTGGCCAAGGGTTCCATCATCACTTGGAAAAAGATGTGAGTGAGATCTCATCAGAAAACTTTGTACAATAGCAAAAGCTAGAGTTTCAACTTTGTGTTCTACTATGGCAATCTGGGAAACCAATGTGTTGGGAACTCTTAGAACTTTCAAAACTTGCACAACTTTTTGGAAGAAGGCTCAAAGTATCTTTGCAAATGACATTCAACATCTCTATGATTCTTCTACCCACAAGCTAGCATCTCTTAAACAAGCAAATCATGTTATATGATGTCTATTGAAATATGGGCGCATATATTGCACATTTATTTTACAATGAATATAGGTTTATTAAATAATAAATACAGATTTGTTTGTAAGAAATCCCCAAAATTAAGAGATTGGGTTAGGAGTTTATTTGGTAGATTTGCTTTGATTTATAATCTTTATTTCTGGAGATTTATTTCGTTTTTCCTTAAATACCTATGCATTATTTGTTTTTAATATCAAGAAAAGTAATTCCATATTTATTGTACTGCCTACACAATATTTCACAATGTTTTTTTTATAGTTGATGATCAACTGCTATTGAAGAATTGAAGATGTTTTTAGAAGCCAATTCAATAGAAGAAAGCAAGTAAGACTAATTTTATATGGCTATGATCCTTCGTGCAATAAACTCAAATTTTAATCATATTAGGGATCAAATCTTAACTGGTCAAGAAATTCCAACCATGGAAAGTTTAACAACTTAAATTCTTCTTGTTCTATCTCTTCAAGAATACACTAAATCTTCAGCCATGGTATCCCCATGTAGAAAAGATGGTTGTCGATTTAGAGGATGGTCAAGAAATTCCAACCATGGAAAGTTTAACAACTTGAATTCTTCTTTTTCTAGCTCTTAAAGGTACAAATCTTCAAGAATCCACTAAATCTTCAGCCATGGTATCTCCATGTAGGAAAGATGGTTGTCGAATTAGAGGACGACATGGTGGTAAAGGACATCCTTAATGTATTGTAAGAGAATGGGTCATACCTCTCATTTACATTTCTCTTAGCTATCACAAGTTTTCCCCTTCCTATTTTTTGTTATTCTCTTTGTCTTCTATTACTATTCATATGAATGTGATAAAAGCACTTAGTCATTTTGGATGATGATAAACCATGATTTTTGAAATGAAAACTTTTGAACAAAATAGTAGAGGGGAGTTAGTTCCTCTTCTATCCTAGACGAAGATGATTGGTTGTCATTGGGTATATGCTATTAAAGTTGAACCCAATGGTAACATTGATTGCCTCAAAGCTCAATTGGTGGCCAAAGAATACACTTGATGGCCTCGACTATAGTGATACTTTCTCTCCGATGGCAAAAATGACTATTGTATGTCCTTTTCTTCCCATGGAGTTATTCGTCATTGGCCTCTTCACCAATTGGATCTTAAAAAAGTTTTTCTTAATCGTGATCTAGAGAAGGAAGTCTACATGGAGCAACCTCCTTGGTTTGTAAATTGTGTTGCTCTTTCCATGGTCTCAAGCAATCTCCACTTGTTTGGTTTGGGAAATTTAGTCACATTGTTCAAATCTTTGGGATGAAATGCGATGAGGCAGATCATTTGATTTATATTGTCAAACCTCTCCTAGAAAATGTGTGTACCTAACTAAAGAAAGTACTGATGATATAGTCACTATAGGGAATGATGCTACTAGAATCTCTTAACTTATTGTACTTTTCATTGAAGGAAATATTATTTTTGGAAAAGCAAGAAAGAATATGTAGTTGCCTTATCAACTACTGAAGCTTAATAAAGGGCAATGACATCTCTTACTTGTGAGCTTGTATGAGTAAATCACCTCAACTAAAACTGTGAGCTTGTATGGTTGTGGTATGTAGTACTCATTGTATTTTGTTGTATTTTGAGTGTGTTGGCCTATTGATTTATTGAAAGGTTGCTACGTGCTTTGAGCTGTACCTAATTTCTAGATGTGACATTTCTTATTCTTTTCTCTTTCCTCTCATTCATTATATATGAACTTCCAATGTCATTATAAATATGAGAATCTAAGAGAGGGGAATCAAACTCTAAATTTTATTCTCTATTCTTTTGTATTTTTCTCAAGTAGAATGCAAAGAGAAAGTACAACAATTCCCATTTTACATTCGCTAGCAATAAATCCTTATATCTAGTACAAAAGGTTCAAATGCCTGAGTCTAATACTCCAACAAAAAGCATTTCCAAATAAATGTAAAATATGTAATTTCGTCAAAAAGTTTAACTTAGCAAAATATGACCATCATAAGTTTCAGACTTCCAGCACTATCAAACTATGCTTAATAAAACTTTTAACTAGTAATATGAAAACACTAAATAACAACTCACAAGGCTGTTATGTACTATATACTACAATCATTACTTTTAAACACTAATGGATTACAACTGAAAAAATACTCACACATTATTGAAGAGATATGCTTTTCCCCGCTGGCAATAAAATGCCTGAGAAGAATAGGTACCAGATATTAAGATGTGAAGCAATTTAATCCAGCACAACAATTACAGTAAGGTACTGGTAGAAACTAAGCAAAAAATGTAGAAGACAGAGATAACACATTCAATTAGAAGCAAAAAGTTAAATTTGCCATTTTCCCCCTCAAAAAGTATACATGTCATCTATATACTTGTATTTTAATTAAAATATATGATAATCAAGAAGAAGAAAAAAACAGAATAATAAGATGGACAAAGAAACACATATTGTAGGTGTTATAATTATAAAAATAAGGAGCAGATCTAATATATTAAAAAAGTATCTAAATTATATATGTAAGTTTTATTTTTTCCCATATATTTATTACTAGAGGACATCAAATCTCCTTTGTCTGATGTATTGATTCCATTTCTCCTATAGTTTAACAATAAGGAAGAACAAACTACAGTAATGCCTTTGCCTTTTTTTAAATTTCACCCGTACCTAACACCTACAGTAACCCTTACTGGTTTGAAACACATCACACCGTATATCCTAGTTCTCCAAAAAAAACAACATTGTGTAACCCTAAGGGGATTACCTCCAGGCATTAAAAAGCCAGGGGTATCATTTTCATGTCAATTCTCAAGAAACCACAGTAGGTGTTAGTGATGCAATCCGGCCTTGCATCTTCAAATGTAGATCTTCTTCATTGTTTTGATTTGAATATCTTCTACAAATAATGAATGATATTACAGAAGCCTGCAGAATTGTAGAAATTTTGGAGGGGATGAAAATTATGATGGTGAATCTTAGTAAGGTTAGGCCAACACTTAGTTTCTAGAGTGAGGTTGGGCAAACACTACTAGGAGGAGTCCAGAAATTTGTTTAACAAGAAGACAACTCTAGAGAGAACTTTGAACAAGTAGAAGTGTCTCAAAAATTAGACAGCATTTTTTTTACTCAAATCAAAGTTAAAAATACATGTACAAGAGACTCCTATTTATAGGATAAAGTCTCTCAAAACCTCTCAAATGAGAGTGTGACAAGTGTCACCTCCTTATTGGTGCAAATCCTCTCCACTGGGAGAGTGACAAGTGGCATGCCTTCATTGGAGTAAAATCCTCTCCATTGAGGAGAGGACATGTGGAACTTCATACCATCCTTGCCTATATTTCTATTTACCCCTCTTTTTCTATTTTACAACCTACTCTCTTTTCTATTTACACCAATACTCTACTTGGCCCAAAATACAAGGTCCAAAAGAAATTTCTAAGTACTCTATACAATTTTTACAAGGTTAAGAAAAAGAAAAAGACTTCTCAATTTTATGAGTGTTCCTCTCCAATAAAACTCGACCTCCGTCTATCTTCTTAGTCAAAAGTTTCGAGTCTAGATGGTTTCCATCAGTTAGTGTACTTTTCACTAAAAGAAGCAATGCAACAGTCATCTAGTCAACAGTCATATCATAAGGACAATTGTAAGTTCTTACTGAAGCCTTTTTCTAGTCATATAATAAAGGAACCTCTTTTCCCTTCATCATATCATTTTTATACAACATACTGGCTTGTAGATAATTCATTTCTACCCATAATGGGAATAGATACTAAATGAACTCCTCTATTAGCATATCAACCTGCTGTTAGAGATGTAATATAAAGCTTTTCATGTGTCTTCACCTAATCGATTAAAACTTTTGTGATAGTTGGCTCACCATGGTATCAAATGTTCTGTGGTTAATTAATGTACTGTTCAATCTTTACCACCTTCACTCTTATAAAAAAAGTTGAATTTCGCCACAAAGTAGGTGGACTTGAGAATATTTCATGCTTGAAGCCAAAATGGATCTTGTGTGAGGAGCATGTAAGATTTTATATAAAGTCAATTGTATGTCTTCAATAGATAACTTAAGCTTTTGCAGTAATTGCTTCATCAAAACTGCACAGTCTTATACAATTATTTCCGCATTTGATATTTATCCTCAATATTGAAGTTATAGAGTGGACTAAATTCTCTTGACCGCAACTTGAAATCTTGTCAGCATACCTTCAATTTATCCATGAACAAGAATGAACAGCAAAAGGACTAAAATGAAGGATATTAACAATTCATGCAACAAACCAGTATTTCCTAATATGATTTGTTGGCAATATAGTTATCCTTCATTGTAAGAAGAGATGACCCCATGAGTTACTATATTGTAAGAAATCCCCACTCTGCAACGAGAGGTTATAAGCCTTTCTTCTGACGAAATTAGCCAGAGTTCTTGTTTTTCAATAGTGGTTGAAGCTGCAATAGAAATTTTAATGAGAATATCATACTTCCACAGGAAGTTTGTAAAAGATAACTTAAGAGATGAAAATATGATACTGCCACTGATGATGTTCTGAGTTCTACAGATAAGAGTAAACTTTGCCAGCTGAATGAGAAATATAACCATCAACTGCCCTATATGTAACTGTTAATTGCAGCTGTCTTTGCCACAAAAAATCCCAATGACCACTCAATCAGATTCAAGAAGCTCTTGTTGCCATTGACAAGACCCCAAAATGCTTAAGGTTCTCCAACTTATTTAGCAGAACCAGATCAAACAATTTTCCAAGAAATCACAGAGGACTGTTGGATTAACAGCAATCTAACTTAATTGAATCCTTTGATACAGATTTAGACATTATGTCCAAGGTGTATCTTATCACTGGGTTTAGAAATCAATAACCCTGTCATCTAGATTTCGCTGGGAATGATGCAATCTTCAGATTAGAAATGTTCAAGGCAGCGGTCAAGGTCCAACCTTCAGTGGCTCTAGGTTAATGACCAATTTGGTACACCCCGGAAAAGGTAAATTTTTTGCTCATTCTCAATGGTGAATCCAAGGTTTTTAAGAAAAATAAGTTTGCGATCACAATTTCAGCTGCAGTTTGGCTTTTTGGGATCGCTGCATCCATAATTGTAGTCCCATCAACAGTACTTCTTCACAATTTCACACAATGTCAAGGATCCCAACAATCCATCACTGCATGACCACAATTTACAATCTTGGGTACACCAAACTGATTGCAAGGGTCAAACTTTGTTCTTTGCAACTGTAGTAAACCAAACCCTACAATTGTTGATGTATCAAAGCTTGATTTCTAGCAATCAAGCATGTTCTTCTAGCATATAATCATAGCTATCAAATCCCACAAACCCAATAGAAAAAGTCTCAATATTTCCACACACCAACATAAGAAAAATGAAATGACATATTGTTCTTTTAATCAGGAAAAAAATTGCTCTTTTATGCTCGTTTCAGATAATCTCACAAACAACAGTGTTAGATAAAACATGATTTATCATTGAGTAGAGTTAGAAAGAGCGAAAATTGTACCCGAGAGATGAGATCATCAGCAAGGGCTAGGTGGGTTTTGCAGGACTTGCAACCGTAGGACCTGCCCTCCAGCTCCACCGTGAAGATTCTTCCCATTTTCTTCGGTTTTGAAAGACACCCTTTGATGTCACCACCACTCACTATTTTTCAACATTCGCTTACCAAGGTAAAAAAAACAATTATACAAGTGAAGATTCGTATGAACTATGAAGACAGAGAGAGAAAGAGACCTGTGAAGGATTCTGGCAGAAGAGAGAGGAAAACGGTCACGTGGTACTGAGTTACTGGTAGGATGAAAAATTCAACGAAGATTTTTTTCTTTTCTCTTTTCACTGGTTTTGCTTTTCACAGTAATTTTATATACAACAAAACTAATTAGCGGTTAATTCAATTGGCACATAAATAAATTTTCTTAAAATAATTGACGATTTTGCTGGTACACATGATTTTTTTTTCAAACATGTACCTTAAACTTTTGTTTTTTTTATTTAATCTTCAAACTTCATTGTGTTTATAAACTGTAATTTTATTTTAATTAATCTTTTAAACTTTACTATTAAAAAATACACCGTAATATTATTATATGTTAAGATAAATAATTTAACTCTAACATAATTAAAAATATTTTAATCGATTAGAATACAATTACATTTTAAGGTGTCAGTGAAAAAAATGGTAGAATTTAAAGATAGATTAAACCATGAAAAAAATATGTATTTATAAATATGATAAAGTTTGACTAGTGGAGAAAATATTTCAAGTTAGATAACTTTTAGAACTTTTTTTTTATTATTATTATTAAGCACGTTTCTAATCCATTTATATATTATATGTATTGTTTTTTGTCTTATTAAAAGTTTGATGTCAAAGTCTTAAAAGTAACATGTTTCTCAGAAAAACTTATAAACACAGAAAATAAGTCTAACTAGTCCAATAAATTTATAAAAAAAATAAAATTGTCATCAAATAAATTAATCTTTATTATTTTAAAGACAAATATTAAAAGAAATGAAAAAAAAATAAAAAACAATAATCCATTATATTGAAAATAGAGAAACACACAAAGGATAAATAAGTCGTTTTGTCTTAAAAGATAAAAAAAAGTTATAAGTTAATATAATTAGGCAATTATTAAATTATAAATCATTATATATAATAAATTGATCACTTTTATAATAATTATCTTAAAATTTAAATTAATAATAGTTTATAATTAACTAATATTCTATATTATTTATCTTTATTTTATTTTATTTTATTTTATTTTATTTTAATTATTGTAATCTTTTTTTTAAGGCATAAACAACCTAATACATAGATAGAGAACTTATAGTATATAATCTAGTTTTTTTATTGTTCAATACATTTTTTTCTTAAACAACTTATGATTTTGTTGATGGCAAATTAGTGTGGGCTACAATAACCCATAAACAATAAACAAGTTCTCTTGTTCGTCTTCTTCAATAATATTGTATGATTGAGGCTTTCCATTGTTTACTTGTTTGGTGAGTCTTGCTCATATTCTTCAATGTCTTATACTTAGGAGTGTTTGGCATGTAGCATTTTCAAATAGATAGTCTATAGTTGACTATTTAAAAATTGTATAATATTGTAGACCTTGTAACATGTTGATTCTTTGGGAACTCTTTCAGAATGCCTTGAATAGACCATTTGATAAGTTTAAGCAACTTGGAATATCTAGTGAGTCTTTAACTAAATATTCTCACTTATTAGCTTCGTTAGAAATTATAACATACCTTATAATGTTTGTTATCATCAAAACATGTAGACTTTTATGTTTCAAGACCGTTTGTCTAGCGTCTTAACCGTTAATGCTTATCTCTCTGGGTTGAAGGTTTAATTGGCTCCAGAAAGGGGGAGGGGCTTAAATGGACCCTAAACTCAATTTTCTGATGGGGTGATAGATTGTTTAGCATTTTAACAAATAATGCTTATCTCTTTGGGTTGAAGGTTTAATTGGCTTCAGAAGGGTGGTTAAATGGACCCTAAACTCAATTTGTGGAGTATCAGCCAATTAAAAATAGCGTTTAAATAAGAATAGAGAGAGAAGTAGACATATATTTATATTGGTTCACCCTATAACAAGGTCTACATTTAGTTCCCTCAAGCAATTCGTTCAAGAACTTTTCACTAAGTATTCTCCACCTCTTTAGGCACAAAAATATTCTTACACCTCTTTAGGTCACCCAATATTCTTACACCTCTGCAGGTCACTAAGTATTCTCTACCTCTCTAGGTATACCAAGTATTCTCTACCTCTACAAATATACCAAGTATTATCTACCTCTCCATGTGCACCAAGTATTCTCTACCTTTCTAGGCAATCAGTCATAATCTTTCCATGAGATCAAAATCTCTTAACAATAAGAAACCTCTTTACTAAGAGAACAATAAAAGCTTTAAGGGTATACTTCACAGTGTGAAGGATTTACAATAGTTAATGCACAACCCAATCTTAGTTCGCTTTTACAATAAAATATCTAAACTATGTAGCACAAATCTAATCACACTTTGTTTATGCACTTCTTGAAAGCTTGCTTTTCTTTATGTACACCTCTTTACTGTGTTCTTCATCTTTAAGGTCTTTATATAGTGTTAAAAAACATGACCGTTGAAGCTTTGTATTCTTCATTATTCAATATAATTGTTAGATTCTAAATATATAAACTTTGTTTCTAATTGATCTTTATGTGTCTTAAAGTGTGTGAAGGATTTCAAATACTTTATTTATATTTTGCAAATATGAACGTTCACACTTTAATCTTTATAACTTTAAGTATCAACTTAATATGTTTCGTTCTTCTTCTTCTTTAACGCGTTAGACGATGGATATAGAAACTTCTATTTTGAGGTAGTTTACTCGTTCTTGAGTCTTCACAAGCATTTCAAAATGTTTCTTTATTAGTACTTAATTTGGACATTGAAACTATAATTATTTCTAACATAAAATTCTTCTTTCACTATTTCACGTTCTTCTACGTGTTAGACGTTCAAAATGGAAATGTTTATATTTGCATTGTTAATTTTATTTTCGTAGTAGACGCTTGATAAGTTATATTTAAGTAATATTTCATATTAAAATATAAGCACTTGTGGATATTTATTGATTAAAATAACTATAATTTAACTCCTAATTTATGAATTTAAACCTTTTTACATATTTTGTGATTATAATATGAATAAGAATGATTATTCTCAAATTTGTGTTAATTTCAAGATTCTAGGGGAAAATGGAGATGAAAGAGCTAAAGGAGAATATACAAGATAAAAAGGGAATGTTGGAACACTCAAACACTTGCCCAAACTAGCCTAAGCCATAACCCTTCCAAAGGAACTCGCCTAAGCGAGTTCAATCTCACCCAGGCGAGATCACTAAAGAAAAGTTGAGCTTTTTCTTGTCCAACTTGCCCAGGCGAGCCCAATCACGCCTAGGCGTGAAGTCACTTATGCTTTGTTTGGATTAGGGAGTGGAAAAGAGAGAGTGAATTTGAAATGATTTGAAGGGAAAGTGTAAAGAAAGTTAGGGTGTTTAGATTAAGGTAAATAGAGTGGAAAGTGTGGGAAAAGTTTACGAAAGTTTGTGAATGATGTGATAGATGTGACTGAAATTATATATTTTTTAATTGATAAAAATGTAAGTTTACATATTTATCCTTATATTTAAAAATGGTTAAAAATTAATTTGATATATTTATTTATAAATTATAATTATTTTTAATTAAAATA
>Ga0123342_1004392_pt1 | contig 21548 bp, 11 predicted proteins | sample Turbeawhitnodule_FD_89960 | JGI IMG/M metagenome (GOLD analysis project Ga0123342, IMG submission 89960) | Root nodule microbial communities of legume samples collected from Mexico - Turtle bean Mexico white nodule | ecosystem: Host-associated > Plants > Roots > Nodule | place: Mexico: Nepantla...
TACACCTTTTTATTATTTATACACCCCCTCATGCAGGTTTCTATCTTAATTGGGCCTTATTATAATGTTTATATTATCCTTTCAGCTTTCGGTCTAAACCTCTCGGTTTTAGCTTATCACCTTAGTTGTTTAGTATTTAGTTCTCGGCCTAAACCTCTCGATTTTAGCTTACCAGTACAAGAATTTAGGCTTTGTTTTTGGAAGATGGAAAATAAATGTAGGTTGTATAAAGAAATGTGAATGTGTTTCTATCTTTGCAAAGAAGGGAACAAATTCCTTATCTTTTCAAATTTCTATTCACACTCTTTATTTACTAAGTTTATGGTTATCCTATTTATTTCAATTCTAATATAAGAATCCATTTACGTGTAACCGCGAACCCAAAATCAAAGGCCAATTTATTTTATTATTTATTAAATTTAATTTTTATCTAAGATATTTTATCTCTACTTCAGATTTTCTATAATTTATTACTTATTTTAATTGGCATATGTCTTTTAATATTTTCAAGATATTTTAATCGATTAGTACGAAAAATACTAATATAAAAACACAACCGTATTAGTACACTATTCAATATAAATAAAATGTGAAGTATACTTAACCATTACGTTTGCTGAAACCACAATAGTCCAATATACATCACTCATAATATTATTATTATTATTATTATGACAAATAATTTTAATTAATCATCCTACAACCCCTTTAAATATATAAAAAAAATGGATGCTTATTCCATTGTCCAATGTTTTCATGCTGTTGCAGAACATTAGGCATTTATTGATTGATAAGTCCTTAAATTATTGTCCTAGTCAGCGCAACTACTAATTCACACATTAATTAACACTTCCCGTCATGCATGCAGTAGATTAACTTTAATGATGCACTTAATTTTTCTTTTAAACAATTTTGAAACTTACATTTATTTTCTTTTTTAACCCCTTTTTTTAGTTATAAAGAAAGAAATACACATGCATATTTTATTATTTTCACATTCTAACTTTAACATGCATGATGTATTAATATAAAACAATGTTCATATGGGTGAGTCGACTAATTTTGTTGCTTATGAGATTATGACATTTTACAGCAAAACGTTAATGACATCAACGTACACATTCTCTAAGAGGATTAGAATGGTGATTTTGATGACATTAAGAATTGAGTTGTTCATGACTTCATCATCCCTTAAGCATTAATCATTAATGTATTAATTAGTGTTCTTCTTATTTTTAAAAAGGTGTGATATAAGGTAAGATGAACTTTAGTTGGATCTTACTTTGCATAATCCGAATTTAACCTATTCCCTCCATTTGGATTAGGTGATATTGAGTAAAGGCTTTACTCATCTTGGAAAGTTACACATACATTGTGACTGATTTTTTTCTCTCTCTCTTCAAAGACCACCATTTTAAAATTACTCTTCACAAAATTTCATCTTTTCCATTTTATTTATCAAAATAGCACTTTTTCTTCAACCTACATGAAAAATAGAGTTAGGGACCTGATTTGTCGATGAATTTGACAAATTTTTAAAAAGCTCGTTTAAAAGTTAGGTTAGGGGCGACTTCTAAAGGGATTTTTAATTTAAAAAATCATTAAATTTGTTTCTAAAATTCCAAAAACACTTAGCGGATAAATAACCAAAAAGTTATTGAAATTGTATTAGTTAGACAAGTTGGTTTTTCCCTTAATAATTATATTAATTGATAAACAATAATTATAGCTAATGTTTTACTTTCTAAAACATCATATTAAAACTTTTATGCTTCGAATTAGGAAATGGATTTGAAACAGTTAATTTAAAATAATTTAAAGAGAAAGTGTGAAAAAAGTGATATTTTTGAAGTAAAATAAATAAAATAGAAAGTGTAAGAAAAGTTTATGAAAATTTGTGAGTGATGTGATTGAAATTGTATTTTTTTAATTGATAAAATATAAATTTATAAAGTTATCATTGTATTTGAAAATTATTGAAAAATTAATTTGTTTGATTTTTTTTAGTATAATGATATATATAAGTAGTTTAACTTTAAAAAAATATAATTGAACTATTAATTGATAAGTGGATTTTTTTTATAGTTGTAAAAATATCATTTCCGTTCTCTCATTAATTTTTTTTTTTCAAAAATTAAAGTAATTTTACATCTTTTTTGCAAACTTTTTTGGACTTTTTTGCAAATGTAGATGTAATGTTTATATTGAGTAGATAATAAATAAGTAAAAGTGAGATTTGAGTATGAGTTAGGAAAAGAAAAGATTATATATATATATATATATACACTTGGTATGAAATATACTATTCGAGAATCCATTCCAAGTTTCAGAAATGAGAATAAGGTTGGCGAAGGTGCGTAATTGAGTTGAATTACATAAAGAAAGAGCCGCAGAATTGGATTCACAATCACTTCAACAATATTTGAACTTTTCCCTTTTCCCCATCGATCTTCTTTTTCTTCAGAATTCATAATTTTCAAAGTCGAAACCGTTGGTTGCGCCGCGATGGCACTGCTGTATCAGAAGTACATTGAACATTATGAACAAAAACTAGCTGCATGAGTAGGGTTATATATATGTAAAAAGAATAAGATGCTCCTTTTAGCGTACGTGCTGTAACTGTGTGTGTATATATAATATAGCGACCAGATGCGGAAGTTGAGGAAAGATTCTGAAGTGCAAAGCATATAAGTGCTTTTGTGACCAAAAAGTGATGGGTAGATGTTTAAGGATGAAAGGCATAGCAAGTGTGGCAATTGTGATATGTATATATGTAAAGCTGCTACATAGCCAGCTTGCAAGATAGCAGGTATTCCGATCCTTGGAAATTGAGTGCTGCAAGCTTTTCATAACCTTTCTACACCTTTCTGTTCCATACGTACATTGAACTAGCCAACCATCTGTAATGTCATATCGATCATATCTTACCAGCTTTTAAGACATAACTAGCTAATCTCAGCAAGTGGTAAAAGTATCACAGTAACAAAAACATTTTAAAGTGTTTATTTTAAGCCCTTTAACTTATGTACCAATTAAACACGATTTAAATAAGCCATGCTGTTACGACTGGTCTGTGTAAATTTTCTGATTGTTGAGTTCTTGAGGCAGAGAATAGTATGTAAAAAATGGGAAAATGTTAAGTGTCTCATTTTATTTTATTAATTCATTGTTGATAAAAAAATATTGAAAACTTGGTACTAAATTAAATTGGTAAGATTGTTTAAATATTTAACAAGTGTTTTGCTCTTTTTACGTGTATAATCATGGATGATGACTAAAATGATATGTTTGTTTGTGTATAGTAAAAACATGTGTTTTGGAATTTGATCTAATTAACTTTTAGAATGTGGTTCTCACCTTTTACAATTTATTATATCTTCATATAAGAAAGAGGTGTTTGAAAATATTAAAAGTTTAAGTAGATATTAGAAATGTCCAATTGAACTTATTGTGGGGTTGGAGAAGCAAAACTAGAAAGATATCATAGCTAAAATGGAATTAAATATGCAAGAAAATAGACAAAGATTTTTGGGTAAAATTTTTTAAAAAAATATTATGACATCGTTAACTAAGTTGAAATGGAGGATGGGGTTAGAGATAAGGAGCTTGTCGAAAGATGTTAGGATCACCATAAAAAAATCATTATATAGAAATTAATTTTAAAAATTAAAATAATTAATTAGTATATTGATTAAATTAAATATTATTTTATAAATTATAAAATTATCGGTATCTATATTAGTTTTTATTATTAATAAAAAATTATAAAGTAGTTTTTATATTGGTATCTAACATTAATTACTAAGATTTTATCTACTAACTACCTTAAATTTTAAATTAGTCTATATTAGTCTTTTAAAGACTAATTTAAAATATAAAATATTAGTATTTAAAATCTTGATAACTAAACATCCAAAAATACACAAACACAACGTTCATGCTCTTAGACCCAAAGAAAACATATCATAATCTTAGTTAATATTAATTTTGTTATGATGATTATTCATGTTTTTGTATGATCTTGTAAGTTCTCATGACTTATGTAAACAAGGGAGAAACAAGATGGTAGTCTAATATTTCACCATAGACACTTTTAATTTCACAATATTTCACCATAGTCTAATTTGTAACTGGGTTGAGACATTTCAAAAAATGTTTCATGTTATTAATTTCATTCTTTGTTAAAAAATGTCATTGACTTGTTAATACTTCTAAGTAATATTTTAATATAAATATTAATGATGATAATTAAAGTATAAATATTTTAATATTTTAGTTGTTTTGTAAAAAAAAAAATCCATTCTATAAAATAATTGAACTTTTTTTTAATAGTAAGAAAAAATAAATAAATATGACCCACTTAAGGTGTCGACCAACCCTAATACATAGCGTAGTGAAGGACACATCACTCGCCCTACCAAAGCACACCCCAACAGAATGCCTACATCTACCTACCAAACAAATAACCTCAACCAAGCCGTCAAATTAATAAAACTTGAATGTCTACCACTTAAAGCCCCCTAAAAAACAAGCACCCCTCAACAACACAAAGAAGACAACCCAACCGGCCTAAAACAGTCACAAGCTTTTAATCGAAAACATACATATTAGGGGTTCAAGGCACCAATCAGAGAAGGAGAAGCATAACGAATGAACTTTGGAAGAAATCCAAGTCCAAACCTTTAATTGAGCTGAGGAGAAAATTTCAGAATGGTCAAGTACTCCACCTTTAAAGATACATTTGTTTCTATGCCTCCAAATCTCAATTACCATCGCAACCCAAATACTTCCCAAGATTAGATTAACTGACGTAGGCGCATCGAGTAACTTAAACTACATAAAATGCGAACCAGGATCAAGATGGTTTACCGAACTCACTCCTAACCAAGTGTAACAAAAATTTCATACAAGCTAGGACACTCTGCAACCAATGAAAAGATGGCTTGTCGTATCCTCAATACCCCACAAAGACAACAAAGGTTATTCATTATCTCAACCCCACGTCTCTCCAGGTTGGCTTTAGAAACAATTTTGTTTTCAATCACCTTCCAAGCTGTGACTTAAGCAGAAGGCAGGGTCTTAGTCTTCCAGAAGAAATTGTACAACCGCAAGTTTTCCCCTTCAGTTTCCCCTATTAGCACGGTGTAAGCAGACTTGACGAAAAACACCTCAGACTCGTCGTTCTTCCAAACCCATCTATCCTCGAACTCCACAAACAAGCACGAACTAAGAGCCACATCAAGAAGATGGCTGACCTGAGACTCCTCCCAGACGTAAAGACCACTTCTCCAGGAAAAATTTCCCGCAATGCTCTAGGGTTGGAAATTTGAAAATTTGAAGAAAATGAAATGTGGATGGGAAATGGCGGGTGCACAATATAATATTAATGTTGCGTACACAAAGCTAACGCTAATATCAAATCAATTTTGATTTTTCGTCGGCCAAGCCAATGTCATACTATTCACAAATATAAAAAAAATATTATTTCTTGCATCGTACAAGCCGATTCATGTTATTTTTTTTTTCTTTTTTGATTAGTGTTGATTTAGAGTGGACTTGACTCACGTTACTTTTTTTTGTGTCCACTTATTCTGAGTTTAACCAATGTTATTTGCATCCATCTTTTGACCGACACAAATCCTTGGTAGCTAATCCGTGTATTTTTCTTGTAAATCAATATTTAAAAAACTAATTAAAAAAGTTATATAATAAAATCATTTAACAAATTATCATATATATATATATATATTTATAAAACCTTTGAAATATAAAATTAAAATGTCTATTATATTTTAAAAGTATTTATTTATTGTTTGCAATGCTAAATATACTTGACTGTACAAAGTGGTAAGAAGATTAAGAAGATATATATGTTATGTGCTTTTAAAATTAAGAAAAATGATAATTTGACAACTCTTAAAGTTATATTGATGTAATGGATTTAAAAATAAATATATATAATAAAAAATAAGTTTATAACTAAATAATATGAAAAATATTAAAATAATAATATTAAAATTTATAATGTGATTCTATAAAAAATTTGAAAACGTGAGGTTGAAGAGAATATGTATAAGTTCTCTTATATCCAAGAATGAATAAACCAACAGTTACTGTTGCACGGAGGCAACAAACTCGATCGATCGCTTCACAAAAGAATATTTTGGCTGATATTTAAAAATGTTTCTCCTCTTTGTCACCGTCATCTCTTGTTTCCCACTTGAAAGCCCAAGAACTCCCAATGAACTGTATTGCAGAATACCAAGGTGACAGTAGAATAGAATATATCTAATACTAATAGATGTAACATGTATTAATTAATGATACATGTGTGCTAGTTGAAGCTTTGTAAGAAGAACTGAACAACTATATCTGTTGTGTGCAGTGCTAATCGCTGTCTCTCAACACACTTAATATTTAATCATGATGTTTACAAACCTTTTCAAGGGCTCGATGTGCTTGTAATTAGCAATTTGATCAACCACCATTAATTGATTGACAAGTTTGCATGGTTTACGTACGTAGCGATCTCACTATTTTGTTAATTAGTTGAAAAGGAAGAATTATTAAAAGGGTGATCAACATTACACATGGTCAAAAAGGTTGGTGGGGGGAAAAATTTGACTTTGTTCCCTTGCTTGTTGATGAACAGGATTCTCTTTTCATTCCCAATAAAGTCCCTATTATTAAAGATGATAAATTTATGGTGAAACAATTTGAAAGCATGGCTAACCTTAGGGCTCAATTAATTAAGTTCAAAAGGACATGACGTACAAAGATTCTCCACTACAAACAAGATTAAAGAACATGCATTTACATATGGATTCTGATGCAAAATATCACACTTTTCCTAATCAAGTTGTCATACCTAGCTAGGTCCCCATAGGTTTAAGCCTTTAACAGGAAAAAAACAGACTCCAAAATTGGTACTCAGATACCAAATATTTTCTTTATTCATTTTTCTTATCAGTTGCCGCACAAACAATATATTCTTGTCGAGTTCCCTGAGGAAAAAGGCTTTGGCATCAAAACACCATCATCTTTAGAACTACAAATAGTTAGCAAGCTTTCATATTCGTGTATATATGAATGCTAAATTTCGTTAAAATTAGTCTTATTCATTCATATAATTAACAGTGAAGATTTTGTTGGTCTCTCACACTCTTTCATGACAAGATCTTGTGCGTGGGACTAGTGTTTAGGTTGATATGTGCAATATATACGTTTCAATTCATGTTTGGCTGAGTTTGATTACATATTGTGGTAATTAAAGCTAACAATTTGTGCATAGTGTAAGCAAATATATATAAGATTCTTGTGCTTGTGCGTAAAGATGCTGATGCTTGTACATAGAGATTCTCCTCTGACGAATCCACATCAGTTCAACTCATGTGAATGTTCTTTCAATACATTCATGAAGCAAATTTAAAACTTAATTTCAAGCTAGTGGAATATCTCTGTCATTTCTTAGGCTTAAGTGGTGTAAAGTGTAAACTATAAATAAAGTTCGAAACTTAAACGAACGGGGTAAATAAAATTTAAGATTATCTTTTAAATACAATTTAAAATTTAATCTTACGTTGTTATGTAAAAATAAAAACGACATCCAATAATACTTGTTGTCACATTATTTATAATGTTTAACCATTAATATGTTTAAACTCATTCAATAGAGTGGGAATATATCGTTTATAAAAAAACATGACAATTATATAAAAGCTTAATTGGCAAGGAATTGACCTGAAGGCCAAACATATTGACTCAAAACGAGGAAGATTTTTAATCTAAGAATAATCCAACGTTGCACTGTCCTTCAATACCTGTTTTAGTTCATATCAGTATTTTAATGGACTTTGCAAGAACATATACACACGTGGACTTGACTCATTTTGACTGGAAAATTTAAAACAATATATAATATAATATAAGAGAGAGAAAGAGAGAGAGCCGTTGAGTTAATTTGGCTTCATCCAATATTTAAAAAAAAAGCAGAGAAATAATAGAGAAGCAGCTTTGGATTGTTGATGGCAGTCCAGAAAGAGAGAATAGGGTGCAGAAAATGAAGGGTGATTGTGTCACGGGGAAGATCTGGGTCAAAAACTGACAACCATAATAGGACAGGATGAAGATAATCTAAACAAAATTCAAAAAAATTAGCTAAATTCTTGCACTCCCTGACACCTATTTCTTACCTTTTGCAGAATGAGCATTTAAGTTTTCAAATACTTTCCATTTCGAGTCAGTACATGGGTTTCTTTATCAAACTCCTGCCTTTGATGTTACCATAAAAGGTGTCATTTGGTATCAAAGACTTTCTTAAAACTCACAACTAATGAATGTATTTGTGCGATTGATTTCAGCGAAACTAAAATAATAAAATTATAATTATTTTTTCCCCAATAATTTTTAAAAAAATCAATTTCATCTTAAATTTTGCTAAAACTTATGCAATTTGACCATTTATCTTAAATTCGGATAAACGACGTTAACTGGGTTGGCCCGTCTCACATAGTATCTGTGGGTTGATTTTTCTAGCTCGTGCCCACATAAGGGTTGACCCGCGGGTCTACGGAACAGCACCCATAAGAAATATTTTTTTTAAAATAATATTTTAAATAAAAAAATTGATTTTTTTTTTATTTAGATGCATTAAGTAAATGGTCTCATAATATTATTTTCAGGAGACATGCATAGTAAGATGTTATTAAAAATTTCGGAATGTGAAATATGAGGCTATATGAAGAAAATATGGGGGTGCAGAAAAAAATTACATTTTAAAGTTATGCGGATCAACCCGCCCTGCCAAGCACTTGGCCCATGCAGGTTGTGGGTTATGCGGGGCGGGCCTCAACGGGCCAACGGGTTGAAATAAACAACCCACCCTACGTTTTTTTAGCGGGCCGACCCGTCCCACTTTTCCATCCCTATTGAAGAGTAGAGTGAGCGGTGTGAGGAAAATTGTGAAGGGAAACCAAACGTTAACATCAAAGCCTCTCGATCTCCATTTTCATCTTCGTCGCATTTACTAGATCTGACACCTTTTTCGACTTCTCTTCCTTCGTCGCTGCCATGTTAGTGATACCGATAACGAGAGGTGTCGTCGTAGTTGACGACATCGAAGATCAAAAAGCAGAGCATGCGAAAGTGGTCGCCTGCAGAGTAAGATGGTTAGGGTTGAGAGAGAAAGTGGGGAGAAAATAGGGTTTATTGTGATGATGAGACTCTGACGTGGAGACATGTATGCATAATAGTGTCACTCACACTTATCACATCATCATCATTTAACATCATGTGAATTTAACAAAAATGACAAAATTGCATATTTTTTTAACAAAGATTAGGACGAAATTGATTTTTTTTTTTAACTATATCAAATTGACTATTGACCCTTAACATATGGACCAAAAAGGTAATTATGCCAATAATAAAAGAAATGTAGACAATTAGTTTCATCTAATTAGTTATGCAAAATTACAATTTTAAGTAGTTAAAAGAATTTGATAAAAGTATAATATTATCAGCCACAAAAGGCCTATTTTTTTATCGACAAAGAATAAATAAATTAATTTGAATATTTGATGGATGCTTCCATCCGTATATAAAAGAAAAGTATGATACATGATGGTCTCAATACTCAGTTCAATGCTAATACATATGCTTTGTACAACCGTCGAGATACATATTCTTGTCATAATGTTTTGAGATGTCTAAGGGGGCACATATACACCAATTGGAATAGGAAAGTTTTGTCTTTACATGTTTGTTTGTTATATAATTCTAACATCTAAGTTGTGCAACTATAAAGACTTTTATCTCGTCAGTCACTTTCAACAAAACATTATTTTTGTAATTCCACAAAATTCAAATAGAAATACTGATTTCCACCAATTGTTGCATCTATTCTAGACATGTTTAGTAAAGAGACATGTGAAGAACAAGTGATTCGTATTTTCCCATTACATTGCACACAATGATGAACATATTAGCAATGATGAGGCCTCTCCTTATCAAATGGTCTTTGGTAGCTATTCTACCAAGAATTACCCTCCATACACAAAATTGAGTTGATGGTAGAGATTTAACATGATCTAAAAAAACTCTCATTTACATCAATCCATTTCTTTTGCATTCACTTAAATGTTCAACTTATCGAATAAGAACTTTATTCTACATCTCTCTATTTTCACTCATCTAATGTGTCATCCTTAGAGAGTTTTAGTAATATAACATTGATGGAATTGTTTGACTGAGTGATTTTCCAATTATACCATATTTTTTGAAACCTATAAGCCATTTATTCATTCTTCCATCTTATTAAATGGGATGTGGTTACATGCGGTATTATTCTATATTTTTAGGTAAGTCTTGACTAAACACAAAAACCTAATTAATGAATATAGTTTAAATGTCAATAAATTTTTACAGTTTAAATAGTTTGAAGCAAGATAATTTATATATATATATATATAAAGAAATTATTTTTTTATAAAATAAAATTAATTTATATCACACATTAACTTATATGTATAAAATAATTTTTAAAAAAAGTTTACCTTTTTCTTTCTTTCTTTTTTCTCCTGATTTTTTTATGAAGAAACTCATTTGAACATGTCTAAAATAAGTAATGATATGGACTCGCATGCATGAGCTAAAATCAAGAGGATTAACCCTCTTGTTTGTTTTTTAAAATATTTGACTAGTTGGTTAATAAAAATGTGATAAAGTCAAGATGATCAACCCTTTGTCTTAAATTTTTCTACTATTTAGTTAATGAAAATGTTATTGATAAAAGAAGGTATGACAGTATATTATTACATATTTTATAATTTTAATATAATAATATATAGTTAAATGGTAAGCAAATTTACATTGAAAAGATTAATTATTTGATTCTCCAATTTTGTCTTTATTAATTTTCCCTTTTAATTTATCCAATTAAAAGTACACAATAGTCATAATAATGATGATAACAGTCACGTTTAAATTATTAGCTTTTGTTAAAAAGATAGAGTTAAAATTTATTTAAAGACAAATATTAATATAAAATAAATAAAAATCTATAACTTTTTTTTTACAAAGACTCTTACCGTTTTTTCCTTTAAATAACCGGTTTTTTAAATTAAAATAACTATTTACATAAAAAAATATTTACAAAATAAAAAAAATATTTAAAAAATATAAAATTATTTATATTTGTATTTATCTTTAATTGAAAAAATTGCACTTTAATAAATAAAAAATAATTTATTTTTTTACTTACTAAAATAAATAATTAAACAAAAGTTATATAATTTTTTAATATTATTTTTATAAAATAATATATATTTAAATTATATTAAAAATAATAAAACTGTAAAAATAATATATATTAAATTTATATATACTTTAATATAATAAAAATGTGAGTACGTGTGTATTTTTAATAGATCATAATTTTAGTTTTCAGTTTTTTTTTTAATTTATTCAAATTAGTTTAACAAGTTCCGTTGAATTAATTGGTCTATAAATATTATTACGCCCATCATTATTCTTTTACTTGTTTCTTTTTTATTTCTTTACTATCAACAATTCTGGCACGTGCTGTCTGTTTCACAAAAAGTATATAAGCAAAGAGCTTTCTTTGATAATAACACTCAAAAGTCAAAATGTACATAATATAAATATTAAATATAAATTTGTGATTCAATCCTATATTAAAAGTAAAAAAAAATAAAAATTAATTGAAATTGTTTGTTATTATTAGTTCAAATTATATCTGGTTCCGTGCTTGAATTCGTTGGTTAGAGATAAAAAAAACAAAAACAAAATAGAAATTCAACTGTTTGTATTGGTAAGTTACCTAATGAGGTTTAACCGTTTAACTTTGAACAAATTTATCTTTATATTTTTTTTCTATTTTTAGATTAATCTCTTTCTTTAAATATTTCATGAAAAATGTTTTATTTAATAATTACTAATTAGTAATTATTTTAACATAAATAATAATTAGTATGTTTAAAGTAATTATTATGAAAAGGGTAATTTGATTGAGGTGAGAATTTCAAAGGTAATCATATGAATGAACATGTGTTTATTTATTTATTTACCATTTGTTGTTGTTGAGAGAAATGTAAGATAGGAGTTTAGTTTACTTAGTTGAGTAAAAATAAGTTTATAATTATAAGTTTTTAATATAAATTTAATTAGAGTTAAATATGTTTTTTTTTCTACTATAATATAAAATTTGTTTTTATCTCTAATTCTAACTTTATAGTACAAAAATATTGAAATAAGTAAAATTGAATGAAGTTTCACTTCATCAAATATCAATTTGCAATTAAAAAAATAATAATTTAAAAAAAAAACTAACTATCATTTTATAAAGATAATTCGTTCTAATCACTAAAGTTTAAATTATGAATAAAATCTAATTTTATGTTATAGTACGGTGAAAAAAAAAATACATTTAACCTATTTAATTATATGCTTTATTTTTCAATTCTTTATCACTTTTTAAAAATTGGTCGACAATGAATTTAAAAGAAAAATGATGTGAATGGCACTAAAACTTGTATCCTAAGCATGTTGCGGTGTGGTGTGTTATGATTAATGAATTTGAATTTGTTTGAGACCGAACATGTCCTGCAGTGCCGTGTTTATCCCAAAATTTGAAACCCTGGACAGAATATAAGGTCATGGGATCCTGTTTTTATGGCTCCAGATTTTCCCAAAGCACAATCATTGTAGCAGGCAGACCTTGAACATGTACCAAACACCCCATTTGAGTGAATCATAAATTCCTGACAGTAAATCGGTAAAACATTGATTTTTTTTCATTTGCCCCATAAGATTCTGTTCATCACTTTTGCATAAAGAGGAGAAACAATTAAGCAGTTACCATGATTTTTAAAGCCTCTGTGCTCATCCTTTCACTCCTTTTTTTACTTTCTTTTGAATGAATTAGCAGCAATCAACCTATGTTGGCCCTACATGGCATCAAAACCCTAGACAATTCTCAATGGAATGTCTTAAAAAACAACTGTTCCTAAGATCCTGAATATAACTACCAAGATATCACTATACATGTATGATCTGTCCTTTTGTTACCTTTCTTTTGAAAGAAAAGACTAAAAGGGGCTTATTTTGCAGCCAAACAAGCTTCTCTTTTCACCCCCATTTTACCTTCATTTCCACATATGGACATGTCTAAAACCCTTAATTTCTGCAAATTTCTACCAGTAAAAAGACAAGGACCATCAATTTTAGATTTTATGCATTGTATTTTTAATCTTCTTTAGTCATTATGAATTTAGATAACAGTGAAAGAATTTATATGTATGCTATAACTAATTAAACTTAATTCTTATTATCCTTTATAACATCTCACACAAAGACACCAAATAATACAAGCACCTAAAGTCCTTTTTTTTTTCTCATCATATCCAAGAAGTTATAACCATAATTTATTTATTTCTATCTGTTATCCCGTTATTCTCTCTGGGTTTTTCTAAAATAAAATATTTAGATGTGTTGAATCTTTTGGAACTCCCAACAAGTCTGGAGATAAAAAAAACTTTTATAAATTATCCACTAGTAGTGAAATTAAAACATAAATTCTTATAAATTTTGAGTACACAGCTCTTATAAATTAAAGCAACCCTTATGCATCATGTGTACAGTAAATATTATTATAAGGTGTAATATAAATAGATGTATTATTCTGATTTAATTTTTTGAAGAAACTACTAGAATTAATAAATTGTGAGGAATGTTCTTAATGCTCTCCCCCTCGTTTTCCTTATTTCGAAATTGCACTTCTCCTTTTCTTGTGAGTTGGATTATGAATTGTATATATCAACTTGCTGAAACGAAAAAAAAAAGAAAAAAAAAAGTAGCTGACCTCAATTCCTCTATCTGGCTAAAAAACTTTTTGGGGACTACAAATTGGTTGCCACCCTCCCTCACTTCTTCCCATGCCCATTGCCCACCACTTCTTACCTCCTTCCTCTCACTCACTTCCTTCCATTCTAGAACCTCACACTCAACACCTCTGCTTCTTTTCTCCTCCCTCACACCACAACAAAACAGAGCAACAAAACAGAGAACTCTGTTTCCTCCTTTATCCACTTTTTTCTTTTTTTTCACCCATTGAAAATCTCTACAAGCCATCACCACATGGCTGCAATTGTGTGCCACGGATTGCAGTCACACCTCGATTCCCAACTCGCTGAGTCAATAGTACTCAAACTCAGACTCCCTTCCCCAAAGCCACCCCCTACTCAATTCTTCAAACCCTCTTTCTGGGATTCAAATTCAAACTCAACCTTAAAACCCCACACCGAAGAAAACAACAAGCCCACAACACCTTCTAACTCCAATTCTTGTAGCTTCCTCGAAGCACTCTCCAACGTCTCAAAAGAACCGTCGAACGATCTAACCACCTACTTGCACCCTCAGCAGAAACGCTCCTCGCTCACCCTCAGCCCGGAGAGTCTCCAACTCTGCACCGAAAACCTCGGAAACGAAAGCGGCAGTGACAGCGATGAAAGCAGCATTGACATGCTCTCGGCAGTGAGCGCGAATTCGGGGACAAGGGAACAAACTCAAAAGGGGCAACCTCGTCAACTTTCGACAGCGAAGAAAGCGAAAACGCAGAATTTTCCGCCCCCTTTGACGACGATAAGGGGATCAGAGCCTCTTCGCGTGAGACCCCACCGTGAAAACGGAAGGCTGGTGATTGAGGTCACCAAGGTCCCACCGAGTCCCTTGTGCTTTCAAGCTGAAAGAAGCCATGGCCGACTTCGCCTCTGTTTTTTGACAAACCCCACTCCCAGTTTTGACCCGGAAGAAGAAGATGACGCAGAAGAAAACGAACAGTTGGCCAATGAAAAAGAATTGGAAAATGAAATAATTGGAGAAGTAAAAGACACCCCAGAAGAAGACAAAGAAACAGAGGAAGAAGAAAATGGGGACGAAAAAGAAGAAGAAGTAGAAGAAGAAGAAGAAGAAGAAGAAGAAGAGGAGGAGGAATGTGTTGCATGTGGGTGTGTGGAGAGTGATGTTATTGTGGAAAAGTACTCGAGGGTGAGAAGGTGCAGAGAAGGTGGTGACCACGAGAACAATGAATTGTTAAATTGGAGTGAGTCACTTTGTGTGGTTACTTCCTAAAGCTAGTTCGCTAGCTGCTGCTGCCACTCCAACAACCTTGAGATTTTTGTGTCTCTAATTAATAAAATTTTTGCATTTGTCCTTTTCGTAATTCCTCTTTTTGTCCTCTTTTTTTGTATTTTCCTTTACGCGATGAATCATTGAATTGCCGTATTTTCCCATAAACTATGGCTGTTGTCGGCAGTTATTATCGTTACTCTGTTTCGGGGACACGCACACTAACATGCGCAGAGGCACGGCTACGGCTTGTTTGGGCAGCCCGGTGAGAGTTTTTAATTTGAATTGATTGAATCAAAAAGCACGTTTTGAATGCGAACGCCCGTTTGGGTGTGATTCTAGTTTTGTTTTAGGAAGATTGTGTGGATATGGAGAAACTGGACAATGCCGGTTAACTTAACTCTTCCCAGATACGAGAAACACACAAGATGGTGAAAATGATAGAAATGGCTCTGGATCTCACTGCAGAGGTTTTCTTTCAAGATTAATTAAATAAATAAATGTTTTAGTTTTTTCACTATCTGTTCTTATTAGTTTATGTAATTTATAAATGATAATTTGGTTCCTAAGCTTTATGTTTTGTTCGATGGAGATTTAAAGCATTTGTTTAAATTTCAAATAATTATTTATAAAATAACTCATTTTTAAATAATCACTTATCTAAAAAATAATAGGATTTTGTTCTTTAAACAAAAATACAAGTGTTTATTTTAAAAATAAAGAAAATTAGATAAAGACATAAATAACATAAATTTGTTTATTTTCAAAGATAATTTTTTTAAAAAAGCACAAAAAAACTTAGATTAAATAAAAATTAATTGATGAAACTCTTACTTATGCCATAAATTATAAATTTGTGTTCCTACGTGTAGAATCGTATGTTTTTTTTTTTACAAATATAAGATGTGATAACATAATAAATTATTATATCAATTAAGATATAAAATATACTAATTCCGTTATTATTTACATAATTAAACAATTTTAATATAAAGAACTCAAAATCAACATACATTCTCGATTTATTGAATTTAACATCAACATTTATTTTCAATTTTACATAATTTATTCCAGATAGAAAATACACCTCACTCATTATAATAAAAAAATTAATTCTATATTAATTCATAACTCAATAGAAACATCATTTCTTAAATCGAATCTCAACTATGTTGAGCTTATGTTACATCCAAAAAAGTTTCAATGCAATAATTCTGTAAGAATATTTTTTTCTATCACTTAATATTTTAATTTATATTATTTAAATTGTCAATGAAATTAAAATATTACATATTTTTAAGAAATTTTTAAATTTAATATCATGATCACAAATAGTCAAAAATCATCTAAAAAACTAAATATTTAACAAACCAAAACACTTAATCACATATTATTTATATTATTTACTTGTGAACAAAGATATATTAGATAGTCTGACTTAAAGAACTGATCGTCATTAAATAAAGAAAAATTATTCATATAAATCCATTGCTTCATTGATTCCTTAAGGAAACTCACATCGCTTGATAATAACAACTTAATATATGAAAAAGTTAGTTTAGTGTATTATTTACCTAGACAATTAAACAAGTTTGAATGTCTACCTCCCAATGAAAGATAATCAATATTAACTTTTTTTCACTTAAACATTATATCATCATTTGAGTTCAAACTTCATAATCCATTTCAAATCTCATATTCTCTTTTCGTGTCTTTTTTTTTTATCAGCAAAGAATAAATAAAATAAAATGAGACACTTCAGGGGTGTCCCAACCCTTATACAATTCAATCAAACCTGGTTTTCTAACACCCTGCCGACTAAGGACCCAACAAAACATTATACTACATGCCAATATAATACACCATTACTAGATATTGAGATCCAACAAATACTTTTCGTGTCTCTTAATAATGATAATTTTAAAGGAAAAATAATTTTTCAATATTTCTTCAATTTAAACTTTAAATTATAATTTAACCGATATTTTTTTTAATTAAATGATCAATTGAATTATGGAACAATGATAAATATTACCATTTTAAGTGTTGCTACAATAACCACTAATTAATCAAATGATATATTCAGAAAAAAAAACAACAAATACATAACTATTGTGCAACTAAAATATACCGATTCCACTATAACATGTTTTAACCATGTTTTTTTTTGTTTATTTACCGTTCCAAATTTCATAAAAATTATTCAAAATCAAAATGAGTTAAAAAGAACAACACTAAAAATAATAATATGATAAACATCGACATTATATGTTTTTTTTATATAATGTATAAATATAATATTTATAAATTTTAAATAATAAAATATTTCTTCTTTATTTTGACTAATTTTTAAAATTTATAAAATAGGTATCGACAAAAGATAAATAAATTACATAAAAGAAAAGTAAGGTAGAAAATAAATTTTAAAAGTGCTTGTTTAGAAAAAATATAGTAGTAAAACAATAAAAAATGTAAGATTTCTTTTATCAGAAAAAAAATGTAAGATGGTATGTATATTTTTATCACAAACAAGCTATACAACAAACTAAGGGATTATTTTTTTTTTAATTTTTGTACTTAATACAATTGTTTTACCATCCAATTTTTTTTACGTATTTTATTATCATAATTTCAATTTATATATTATATCAATGTATTAACTATATAATTATGTGTCTACGTTATTTTGTAAGAAAAATTATAACAAAAGATGTCGTTTTTTTTTCTAACACGGTATACCACTGCATATTTAATGAATTAGTAAAAGACAAAAATAAAAAATATAGGAGTAAAATATGTGAAAAAGTTAGAGTAAATATTTTAATGTTATGATAATTGAAAAAATAAAATATATATTAAGAGTATATATTCATATTAGACAAACTTATCCACAAGTTTTTAAAATAAAGATGAAATGAGTTTGTACAAGGTGAACTTATTTTAAACAGGTTCTTAGTGTATATTCAATAATAACAAAGTATTCGTTGTTGCTCTCTAAATATGTACATTCTGAATATCATGCTAATTAGTGTATTGATATTAAATAAATAATAGAAATATGAAAAGTTTTTATTATAAATAAATAAAATATATATTTTTATTTTAATCTGGTGTCTTTAAAGTACTTGTCAATTTCTTTTATAGCTAGAGTGATGTTAAGTGAGTGTTGAGGTATACTAATAATGAGATTAAAGGGATTTCACTAAGGAGACAAAAACACTTCATTATTAAATGGGAGAGTCCCCACCCATAAGTGATTTGGTTTGATGCATTTAAGGATTACCAAAGGTGTTCTAAATTAATTGGGCATCACAACAAGGTTTTAGATTTAAATTGTTATAATTAGTATCTATTTAATTACTAATTGTTGATTGGCACTAATTTTACAATCAAAATTAACGTGATTTTAGTTTATATTGTTTAATTTGAAAGACAAAATATGAATCCAATACTAAATCTAATATTAAATCTAATCGATTAGTATTTTACAAGCCAAATATATTGAGTCTCAAACTCTTTTAATCATCAATTCTTCATCCATCTATATATATATTAATCATTCAATCATTCAAATATTATTGAATTGATCAAAATATTATTGAATTGATCAAATATTGTATGTCAAAATATTAAAATTCACTAATTCATTTACTACTTTACTTATTTTTATATGTTTACTTGTAAGATTTTGTAATTTAAAATTTAAAATAATTAGTATTTAAAATTTTGGTAGGTAGTATTTGATATCAATTTATAAACTATTTTATAAATGTTATTAATAATAGAAACTACTTTAAATACCAATTTTTTTTTAAAATAATATTTAATTAAATAAAAATTAATTTTAAAATAAAAATATTAGTTGTTATATTAATTAAATTAAATATTATTTTAAAAACTAATTTTTTATATTTAAAATTATTTTTATTGTTAATAAAATTTATAAATTAGTTTTTAAATTCTTGATAGTTAATTAAATACTAATTTAAAAAGTAATTATTTTTTTTATTAATAATAAAAATTATTTTAAATATTAATATATTTTAATCTCAAAATAGTATTTAATTTAAGTAAGTATCTAATTATTTTTTTTTCTAAAATTAATTCTTATAGTAAAAGTTAATACTTAAATGTATAAAAGTGTATGTTGAGGGGTTGAACCTCAAAAAAGTTAACAGAGTTAGTGATATAAACATTTCATTCATTCATATTATGTTGTTCCATGTTACTTTATTTCTATTATCAATCTATGCATATAAATGACGTACATGGGGAAAAAGAAATCTCTGACATATCATTTATATATATTTTTTAGTTTTAACATAAGTATATTTTAAGATATTCAAATTAAATCATCACATAATTCATTTAGGTGGGGGAAACATTTTAGGTACTTTCTTCAACAGAAATTATTTGATTTGTAAACTTTGAGTCTAAGAAACAGCGGTGGACTCCCTATAAAGCCTTGATATGACACAAATATATTGTCACGACACAATTATTTATTCAAAAGTAACATGTTTCTTCACTTTCAGTTACACAAAGCAGGTATATTTTTTTCATTAGTGTATGATATCCTGTATGAATTTAACTTAAAAAGTTTTTCCAAGAGTAATTATTTATAAGTAAAGATATGAGAGGATATTAATTATTTAGATTAAGATTTTGTGAAAGAGAGAAAATAATATAAGGATGAACACTAGATATCATTTTCTCTTAAAATAGATAGGAATAGGAACAAAGGAAAAATCATGTCCGCATATATTATTTCTGTCTTTATTAAATAAATTTAATTAATATAAATATTTTAATAAAATGAAATAATAATAATTAATAATAAAATAAACTTTTAATATAAAGATATACTTATTTATAATAAACTAATTATATAATAATTATTATTATAAATATAATAATACTATTTATATTTAATACAAAAGGATTTTTTAATTATAATTTTTAAATTTATGAATATTTAAATTATTTATTTATATATAACAATTGACAATTTTTATATGTAAATTATTTTTTTTTCAAGTAACTCGTATTTTTTTCAAAAATTAATTGAATTATATCGGATTATACTACTAATAATTTTAATTCATCCAAATTTACACAAAAATACATTATATTTGATTATTTTAATTTTCTAAAGACAATGGTTAATTTGTAATCTTACATTTTACACCTTAAAAAAATAAAAATACTCTAACAACTATCACAAACTTCAATAAACTTTTTTCACAAATTCATTATAACATACCTCAACCCAAACACCCTAATTTTCTTGACACTTTTCTCTTAAATCCTCACAATTTCACTTCTCAATCCAAACAAAACTTAAATGTGGGTTTAAAAAATACTTTTTTATACTATTATCAATGTATACTATTAGGATAATAAAAAGAAAGCTAAATTATGCTTTGGTTTTCTGAAAAATATGATAAAATTGTAAGAAAAAAAGTTCAATTTTTTTATAAGGCTAGTTCTTATAAAATTTTACTTTTACTATGAAACATATTGTGCTTTATAGTTTCAAAGTATATCTTGGTTATATTGAGATTGCTTGTATTGTATTGACTCTTAAAATTTCTATATTTATCATGATATATCTTTGTAATAATATATAAATTAAATTTAAATGACAGGTGTAGAGGATAAACAATTTTCTTTATGATAATTACCCTTTATAACAATATAATAACTAATCTATATATCGTCATTGACACACATATTTTATACACAAAGACAATTGAAATGATGATTACAAATCTCAAATTTTAATCAAACAATCAGAGTTATAAAAGTATTGTTTAAATCCATGATTTTAACCATCCTTTTGGAAATAATGATGGTTTTTATAAGATTGAACCTATTAAATCTTTTGACTTTTAAATCATTCGGTTATTTGTCTTATCTTTTCGTATTATGGAATGTAGTTGTAAATACACTTCACACTTAAGTCAGGTGCAATTATACTATGTTGTACAAGTTCATAATTAAAACAGTCATTATCTTTTACCTTTTATCTTGAAAGTCTCCTTCTATTCATAGTTTTTTAATGAGTTTTTTCTCATATAAAGAAGATTAACACAAATTCAACACTCATATAATTATGCATTTAACATGTAACTATATTTTACTTCTTAATTATCAGACTCAATCTTACCCTATCTGACTGAAAAGTCGAATACCAGTGATCTGACGATGATCTAGTTAGTTTCGATCTACCAGCACCTGGTTTTTTTTTTTTTTTTTTTTTTTTTTTTTTTTTTTTCTTTTTTTTTTTTTTTTTGTTTTTTTATGTTAGTTTTTTTTTTTTTTTATTTTTGGAGAATATCTCTTTCTCCCCTAATAGCAGGTGAGATGGAGACTTATATTTGTTTCCCACTTTTTAATCAGGA
>Ga0123342_1004393_pt1 | contig 21541 bp, 9 predicted proteins | sample Turbeawhitnodule_FD_89960 | JGI IMG/M metagenome (GOLD analysis project Ga0123342, IMG submission 89960) | Root nodule microbial communities of legume samples collected from Mexico - Turtle bean Mexico white nodule | ecosystem: Host-associated > Plants > Roots > Nodule | place: Mexico: Nepantla...
AGAAGGTACCTTGTTCCCAAAGGATTGGCCAAATGGCTTCCTAAGGAAAGGTATTAATCATGTTGGACCCTAGACTAGAAAGGGGTACCATATGTGTTAAATCTGTTTTGTTTTGCAGAAAAACAACAGGAAAAATCAGTGGTACTTGGATAGTGGGTGTTCAAAGCACATGACTGGTGATATGGCTCAATTCACAAGTCTGAAACTTAAAGCTGAGGGACATGTCACATATGGAGATAATAATAGAGGAAGAATTCTTGGAAGAGGAAATGTTGGTACTGCAGATTCAACCACAATTGAAAATGTCCTATATGTGGAGGGACTAAAGCATAGTCTTCTAAGCATTAGCCAACTGTGTGACAAGGGTTACAAGGTCAATTTTGAAACCAACAACTGTACAATCTCAAGTGAAACTTCTGGTAAGGTGTTGTTCACATGTAGAAGGGTAAACAAAATCTTCATTGAGATAAAGGAAGCTAACTCCAAAAGTTGTTGATTGAATTAGTCATGATATGTAGAAAAATAAATAGTTATATAGAATTGATAAACACAATCCTAAAGATTTACACTAAGTGAAAACAATGTAAAACACTCTAAAACACATGCTACATGAAATGAAACAACAAACTCAAAGAAAAACACAAACTAATAGTTTTTTTAATAAATATACACAAGAAAATGCAAGAATAATTTATACAATATTTACAATTTATATAAGAACTATAATCTTTCTATATAAAATTGAAAAATCGTATTAATATCGAATGGTTCCCAACAATAAAGTCATTTTCATGAATCACTTTAGTCGCATGGCGAATCAAACAAAATCATATAATTATGTAATATTATTAATTGACATTTATCATATTCATAAGGAATATTATCATTTACTGAAATATTCAATTTCAAATTTGGAATTAGGTTTGGATTTTATATGTTTTTTGTATTTTTAAATTATAAGGATTAAAATCTATGAAAAGTGTTCGTAATTTTTTAGTTTAGGGTACACACAAAGAAAAATTAAACTTGTTGGTGGTTTCTAATAAAGAACTCAAGGATAAATATTGTCTCATAGTTTTAATGCATTCCAAGTCGCAATTAACTTGGGAATTTGAGTGAGCATTTCAAAGATCGCAATAATTAACCAAAGGCACCACTAACCTGAAAATCAAGACAAAATCGCAATGCCCGAACAAATCGTAGAGCTCAAACAACTTAATAATTCTCCACTGATGAACATCTCGAAAGGTTCAACTCCAAGATTAAAGTGTTTGCAAGGTTTAGGGTTTTTCAGGATTCGAAAATGTTATGGCATTCATAAAAGAAAAGTAAGTATCTTTCCTCATCTTCAACTATGTTTAGGGTTCAAGATTCGAAAATGTTATGGCTATTTCATAAAAAAGAACTAAGTATATATCTTTCCTTATCTTCCTGCAATTTGATTAACTTTAACTGTGCAGTAATATGATTGTTAATAATAATAATAATAAATATAATTATTATTTATAATAACAATGTTTTTTAAATATGTTTATTAATTAATATGAAATATTATTATTGATATTAATACTAATATTATTTTTATCTTCTTTTTTAATTTTTTATATTTTATTTTAATATATGAAGAATTAAATAAAAATATAAATCTTCGTTCAGTGGCTAATTCAGTGGTAGAAAATAAACAATTACATTTAGCGACCAAAGAAAAATCGTTGGTTACAAAATAAACATATTTGGTGGCAAAAATAAGCAATTACATTTAACAACCAAAAGAAAATCGGTGGCTAAAAAATAAACATATACAGAGGCTAATTCGGTGACAGAAAAAATAAGCAATTTCATTTAGCGACCGAACAAAAATCAGTAACTAAAAAATAAACATATTCGGTCTAATATATTTTTTCCAATTTATTCAATACAAACACTCTTTAGTGACCAACGATTTTGTTACTTTTATGTTCAGTCATTGATTTGGTCGCAAAACTAACTAACATCATTAATGATTCATTTTATCGCTATTTTGATTGCAGATTTGACAATGAAGGTATCCAATGACTATTTTGGTCTCAAATTGCGACCACTCTTTTTTGGTCGCTAAATTCAGTGACTAAATTGTTATTTTTTTTGTAGTGCATGTGTAATTGTTATATGAGTCTTTGTGAGAAAGGTACTCATAAGATCAATACATAATGATATTAAAATGAGTTAAAATGTATTTTGAAAGAAAAAAAATCTTTTAAAAGGTTTTTAGCACAAAATAATCCGTTACATTCTTATTTAATCTATTAAAATTTGCTTGATGAGGATCAAAACATGATAATCAATTATCTAATTAATAATCAATTAAACAAGAGAACCATTTTAATGTTTTCAAAGTTCTTAATGAAAATATATTACATCTTTTCATAATTGATTAAATAACCTTCCAATATTAATTATTAATCTGATTTAGTCGGTTGACACATTTTTAAATTGATTAAAATTGAAATTGTTTTCAAGAGATTTACAAAGAATAATCAACAAACACTTAATATAATTGATTAAATGCTTTAGATGTTGTTTTCAAACAGTCTCTTGAAGCCACTTCTTTGTTTTTGTGTATGCAAGGTTACACAAGTGTTGAATGTAAATGGTATAGTGCTAGTTAATGTAGGAGGTGAAAGATGCAGGTTTTTGTAAAAGATTGGGACACCCCTTAAAGTGTTCCCTTTTTTAATTTAATTAATTATTTGCTGATAAAAAAAACTGGATTGTTTGAGTGCTATAGTTGTACTTGGTGATCAAGAGTTGATAAACTATATGTTGATAAGGGCTAATATGCTTTTGGTATCATGGATTGTGATATATCCTCTTGAAATTGTCAAGGAGTTGATTCTTTGTATAACTTTGAGAAAGTTAGTGAACCAACAATTTTAAGGTTGAATTGTTGAAACTGAATGTAGGATCTAAACTAATAAAAATCTCTTTTTGCTTTCTTTTCTTGCTTATCTTGTTTTAGTTTTAATGCACTCAATTCTTGAATCAATTTTGATTTCACTTATATAAGTGCATTTTATTTTTAAGTCTGAAAAGATTTTCAAAAAGTAAGTTTTCCAGACAAAATTATTAAAACCAATTCACCTCCTCTTGATTTAATTAAGTCATTTTCTAACCGTGTAATCTTGTAAGCTCGAAGCATAGTGGTGAATACTTGTAAACATTTGTTTGTTTAGTGTTACCCTTTGATGTTTGCATTGGAGAACTATTACCTAAGTTAAGGGTGGATCAGTATAAAATAAAAAAATGTTCACTATCTATTTATACTATCCACACTTTGCCTCTATTGGTTTTCATTAAAACGTTTTAGAAATTTTTGACTTATTAGTAAAACCATTAGACGACCTCCTTTAGCAAAAAGTCCGAATGAAAGTTTTTATAGTTCTATTAGTGCTACCCTTTGATGTTTGGATTGGAGAACTGGACATTACCTAAATTAAAGGTGAACCGGTATAAAAAAAATGTTCACTATCTATATATATATTATCCACGTTTTGGCTCTCTTAGTTGTCATTAAAACATTTTAGAATTTTTTTGATGTGAGTGATAATATGAAAGAAAAAGAATAATATTCTTTTTTATGGAAAATCCTAATGGAGATAAAATATCACTTAAAATTTAAGGGTGAAATAGTATAAATATTTTATCTATATTGGTAAGTCCATCCATAAAGTTCGTAATCCGCAACTTGTAAAACTCGTCTCACAAAACTCATTATCAAAATGAATTAATTTTGAAGAGGCACACAAATCTTAAACATTCTATAGGTTTAACATGTTGATCCGCATTTTAAAATAAAATAAAATCAAAACCTATAAATATCATTTTAAACTCTAAAATTTCACCTTTTTTAAAAATCTGTGAAATAAAAAACTTATTTCTCCAAACGGTAACATAATTTGTATTTTAAACCACCTAATAATATTTTTTATATAATTTTTACTTAATCTATAATTTTATACTAGATAAAAGTATTATATCATCATTCAACAACTATTTAACCATAAAAGTACCTAAGTTTCATACTATTTTTTAAAGTCTTATTTTTATTTAGCTTACACATCTTATTTATTAGTATTAGATTGTAAAACAGGTTCATTTGGGCTCTCAACCCGCAGATAAATCCATTTAATTCGAGAACGGATTCAAAATTTTAAGGATCATTACGGCTCTCATATACAAAAGCTTTAAAGTTATTAATTGTTTTAAAAAAAAATCCTATTACGTTGAGAATTTTTTCTCCTTCAAATATCATATTTAACAAATATTTTTGTATAACACTTCTTTCAGTCACTTATCAAATGAATTCGGTGAATTTTCAAAATTTATTCTTTACATAAATTTAAAATACTTATCTTTCCTTTATTATGTATATTGTATTTTAAACATACAGTATTATAATTAACATCTAGCCGTCTTAGCTCAGCTGGTAGAGCGTATGGCTTTTAACCATGTGGTCGTGGGTTCGATTCCCACAGACGGCGTTTTTTAAAATTGGCCAAATTTTGCCATTAAAACCATTAATTTACCTCGTGCCATTTTTTGATCAACTATAGAGAGTGGGTTCAATTATTTATATATCGATCATAACAAAAACTTTCACAACTCATATTTACATGCTTCCATTCTCTTCTGCTGATGAATCAGAAGCAGAATCATCCAGGGTTGAATTTGATGTAGTCTCCAATTGGCTCCCACTCTCACTGTCTGAACTCCCTACTGTTCTTTCTTCCAGAGGGTGTTTCAAGAACCAATACATTATGCTAGCTGTTAGTGTAAGGATCATCTTTTGATTCACCTGCCAATATGTGAAATAGCATTCAAAAGTTGTTTTAAAAAACACCAAATACAATTGCAGACACATTTGTCCATGATTGCGTCAAAATCTTGCAAATTTAAAACTTTTGAGGATTATTTACCTTAAATAAATATTTTTCTAAACATGCACTAAAACTGATGTTTCAGCAATGGAGTAAATAGTGAATGTTTGCTAAATGTTTTGAAGTCAATGACAATAAACCTCGATATGAAGGTTGAAAAGAGATGAGATGGGAGCAATGCTATATCGTATTGATTCCAACTACCTCAGTGATGTCTTCAGGAAGCAAGAATATTGAACATCCAAGTTTTCTTGCAATACTGATAATGTAAGTGGCATTCATCATTTTCTCCTGATCTGCACGATTTATAAACCAGACATTAAGCCTTTCTTAACACAAATCTTCTCCTTGTCGGCCAGAACATATGTTTCCAAATTTATGTCCATTTCATGCAACACCATTATGTAAGTGAAGAACATAATTTTTGTAGTTCACTTCATGTAGCAGGAATAAGATAGCTTCAGCTTGAGAGAATTTCATGATAGTTTTTGGAATTTAAATCATATAAAATATATAAAGACATAATCAACACAACAATCGAAATAAAAATGGATTATTGAATCTGTTAGTTGTCAGATGTTAATGATTATAAATGGCCCAATACATTATTTTTTTGCATACTACAACCAAAGTAGTACAGGATTACAGGAATAATGAAAAGCTATGTTTGCTTTAATGATGTAATTAGAATAGAAAAACCCAATGAAATGAGTAATGTTACAGTTTTTCAAGCAAAGGCATTGATGACCATGACGAATCCCAAACTCTAGATGGAACACAATTATTTTAGTCCACATCTTCATGTGACTCACAGAAGGATATTCGGAAAACATGCATGCAAGCCAAACATTGAAGAGTAGAAAGAAAACATACCGGTTATTCCTTTTGTTACAAGACCCCGATTTACAGCTCTAGGTTGCACAGAACTAAGAAGCTCAAGGAAAAAAATTCCATCTGATACACTCTTGTCCTGCAATTTGAATAATTATAATAATTAACGAACCTTATTCGCTAATTGTTTATTCTCTGAATAAATTAGACAAATTATTGGTCCAAAAAGCAGCATGCAACACTAACTTAAACACCTAAAAGATGTATCAAGAAAAGAGATAAATTAGCTAAGGAAATTTTTTCTACTTTTTTATGTTCCATATAACAAGAATCCACCTTAGAAGCAAGCATAATTGCATAGCCAATCTATTTTTTGATTATTGATATATCCCAGAAAAATATAGTGAAATTGGGATCTTTCTTGGGCAGGAGTATAATGTACATGTACATCAGAAGGGTACAAAATGAACTGTTTGTCATGCAAAAGTACAGTGTCTCTTTATTCGGCAAGCACTAGGGGAAACCAATAAAAACTATCAAATATCACAATTACTAATAAATAGTAACTAGTAATAAACAAGAATAGGGCAAAGCACACCAGTGAACACGATATTAGTCAGTCATTTGTAGCAGAATGAATCATACATACATATATATATATATATATATGTATATATGTATATACAAAATACCTTGAAACTATTGATTTGGCATTGACTTCCTGAACTGCTGGCTTTGCTGTTTGCCCATCGCAGAATATCAGCATCAGTTATTTCCTTCCCATGAGAGTGAAATCTCAAGTTTTTTAGAAGTTGTAGGATGTTGCATCGCATCAACTGCCACAAATATGCTGAAGATAAAACCAACAATATTTGGTTAGATAGTGTTAGCATCCTCTAACATCTGATAAAAAGTTTTGTAGAAGGGATACAAGAACAATGAATTGATGGTTGGCATATTTTCAGTAGATCAATTGACTCAAACCAAGCAACAGAACATAATTTTGAGGCCAACAACATACCTAGTATTAATTTTTTATAACCCTGCACAATGTCATTCCCAGCAATATTTACCAGGGAAAATTTAAGTTGTTTCCCTATTTTCACAACTTGATTGCAATTCTCTACTTTTTTAAATGGTAACTTAATAGGTGGCTTATTAGCAATCTTCCAATCAACAATCCCTGGTGACACTTTGTCTAGAGTCTCCAAGAGTACCCACCTGTAAAGAAGTACAACACATTTAGAAAATGTAAATCTCATATGAAAACAATGTAAACTATCGTCAAATCATCACACAATTCCTAATTGTCAGAATTATTTAAACATACATTGCTATTATTTGAATGATTATAACATGCTTATCTGGTTAGAATTTTGAAAAATAAATAAAATTATTGAACCAATCTCACAGTTTTCAATTACATAGACAAGATTAACAAGACCAGTTCATATTCCACATCTGTAAGAGATATAGTGAAAATAAGATACTCCACCCGTTTCTGACATCCTCAAAGACATTGTTGATATATGTTGAATTTCCAAGGCTATTAATCCAGAGGCGAAATGCTCTTTCTTCTCTAGAGTCTTGTGTGTCATCTAACAAGTTTTCAAGGAGGGAACTCTGTTTTGCTTGGGTTGATAGTCCATTCCTGTAAGAAGGAAATTGAGTTTGCTTGCATATATTTCTCAAACCCCAAAACATAAATTTGCATATCTCAACTTTTTAATGGTGATATAATGGAATCATATATAGGTTAATCAACTCATATTTAAAGCCAATATAGGAAACAAAACAGCCAGATGAAGATTTAGGTGTTTAAAATTGTACATCTACTTCCTTTTAAAAAATTGTACACTATTCAAATAACTTGAATAAGGGAATCTTCACTAAACACGTGTAATTAAATTTCAAATTGTGGCTAATGGGGTGATACATAATTAAAATAGACATATTAACATTTAGAGTATTAACTGAATGTTCAAATGACCGTTGTTTATTCAGGCACAAATCATCATACATTAGAGAATAAACAATCTGGCAATTTCTTGCAGGAAGAGCATCAAATAAAATGATAACAACAGAAGAAAACAAAAGTGTGTAGCCCCCAGAAATATGGTGACAGTGATGAGATTCAACAGGGAATGATTCATTGAGAACATACTCGGTCACAGAGAATAAAAAAGGTTGTTCCTTTTATTCAAGGCTGAAAGCTGTTTCTGAAGTCTATCAGTTAGGGTCTCACAAAAGTCAAATGAGAAAGTACCTCAGATATATAAATAAACCACTTCAATAAAACAATCCTTAATCAAATCCTGAAATAAAACTACATTTCATGTCTTATCTATCACCAACAACTAAAAAATGAAACACATTAAACAAATAATATGTGCTCAATAGAAAGATTATTATCACCTGTGTTGGAAAATATGTGCAACAAAAGCAAGGTTAAGATTTGGGGAACCTTCCACTATATCTCTTGCCGTTATGTATCTCTTGCAACCCATCTTATCAGCATGTTCAAGGACTAATTTGGCTCGTTCGTAAGGATTTTTTACAGCCAATGTGGATGGATTAGTGTATTCAGGTGCAAGAACATTTAGAAGGTGAGCATAAGCCTCTGCATCCTGCAGTGTCAGAACCATATATGTTAAAAAAAAAAGGCTATTTTGCATGAACATTTCTCAAAAAGGTTTTGCTATAATTAACAGTTCATAATACTGACTAATGGTTTCCTGTATTTCCCAGCATGAAAAGTAGAAAAAGTGTACAAAACATCTTGCAAGAATGTATAAGTCACTTTATTAATCCTCAAGATTAAAGTTAGTTTTCTCCTATTTACCATCATTTGAAAAAGATTTCAAACCCCTGCAGCTCATTAATACTAATACTAAATGTTCCAACTTCCAACAGTAACCTAATCAACAAATTACTATTCCAGAGGCTGCTCCTATGAATAAAACACACGTTAACATCATAAATACATTTATGTTTCAGAAATACTCAATTACCCTAACATCAGAGGAGAAGTTCGTGACTATCTTCTTGTAATCTGATTTCTTCAAATGGAAATTCATCCACCTTAACAGAATCTTTTCTGGTGCCAGACTCATCAACTCTTCCATATCCTGTTATTTCAGAAATTTGAAGGTAACAAATACAACAATGATGAAAAGTATGAAAAGATGATGAAAACAAGCATTTACCTCACTATCACTGACCAACTCCACAAGCTGTGGAGTTTTCTTCAGGTTCAGGTCCGCCAACAGTTGTATCTAATTTAGCAACCACCATCAGGAATGTCAAAAGTTTTTCCTTGTAAAATTTAATATGCAGCAAGCAGTTTCTACTGATTTCATTGATACAAGAATGCATAATTACATAAAAAAAATGAAGATTTATTCATATGTGTTGTAATAAATGTTAGCAATCTAAGCAAAATCTGGACTTCAAATTAATTACCATTTACCTTAATAATCTGTGAAATCAATCCAAGCACCAGATGACGCTGAAATTAAAACAAAACAAATAAGATACCAACCCACAAATTGAAAAAAGAAAATAAAATAAAATCTCAATATCAGAAAGATGCAACATGATCAATACAGGCTTAAATGAGAAAACTGAATTAAAAGAAAGATAAACTGATAAAAAAATGGGCTAGCAAGTCCTATAACAATGTTAAGAGAAATCATTAAAAAGATCTAACTCTAATAAAAAAATTATAATCCACCTTAGTACTGGTGATTTGGACAAGTTTCTTTATATGAACCTTCGCAAGAAATAGTAAGACCGTATAGCATTGTTTTGAAAATATAATACATGTCAATGTCAATGAAAAGCCCCTTTCATGTGCAAAAATTAGAAAAGCACTCAAACATACCCTTCCTTCAATGAAGTCTTGAGTTCCAATGTTGACTACTGTACATCCAATTGCCTTGGCAGAGTTCAGGCAAAGCGTGTGGTTTTCGTTCCTTTCCCATGGATTAAGTAATCTCTTTGTATTGATTGCCCTTTCATCAATGGTCCGTGGAACAGCCACATTTATAAGCTTACTGCAACAAATGTAATTCTTATAAAGGGTGAAGAAACTGAGTTATAAAGAGCAACATAAGAAATTAAACAATAAATGTATAGTACCAAAGAAGAACACCATCTTTTGCTATTTCAAAAAGGTCATTGGTTGAAGAATCAATAGGAAGGCATTTCTTGAGGAATTCATCTCCTGCAAGATAGTTATTTATGTGTGCAACATATGATGCCTTCTCAGATTCACTTATTGTGTGAAGCAATGTGGTAGTTGCAGCCTTGAGGAACGCTGATGAGTTTTTTGCATTACTCCCCGTCCTAGAACTTGCAAAAGTTTGCAGTTTCAAGTAAACCTGTACATCATTATAGCACCACTATTAAAATCACTCAAATTAACTTTGATTTGGACACAACTACTGAACTGTTTCACTTTTGTAAAAGGTGAACCAGTTCCAAATTTAATCCCCCGTATGATGTTTAGTTACTAAAGCAATTGAAATTCTCCCAAAATATGCAAAGGCAACATGAAAAAAATTCTCCAAGTTTCTGGGAAATGCAGATTAAATGTTGTTTTCTAATTACAACTCTTTTTCTTTCTGTACCAAAACTTTGTATAGATCTTTTGGATCAAGGGTTCAAACAATAGGGAAAATGGAGAATTTATTTTCTCATCCCCTTATTTCTCTTTCTTTTCTTTGTTTCCTCTTGAATTAAATACAAAGAAAAGTCTCATTCAATCAACCAGCTCAGCTGATATCATGTTACCCTTTTTAGTTCTAAAGAAAAATACCAGTTAACACTAATTTCATTTCTCCTCTTCACATTTCATAGATATTGAAATTGAACAGATGTGAAGATTAGAATAGATCAGAAAATAAATAACTACTAGGAAGGAAAAAAAAGGGTGATATATAAAAAAGTACAAGGATCCAGTATCCTTAAAAAGCTTATGCTTGAAAGAACCTGATGATAAAGCTCACCTTGAGAAACAATTCAAAATCAACCTCTTCACCTGTGTTCTGATACAAATCCCGAATATAAGAAGCTCTCTCTTCTTCATTAAGATTCTCTCCCACAATCTTCAACCTTGACATCTTGGAAGCCAAGTCCCCAACCGTAAGCCTTCCACTCTCCCTCCTCATGCTCACGAACTGCACCAACCATTAAAAAAAACACAACCCACCACCCCAATTGCACTAACAACATCAAATTCCAGTATTCAAGGAAAGCAGCATTAAATACTAAAGAAAGTTCCTTAAGAACCATGATGAACCTCCTTGCTAACCAAACGAACCATGATGAACTTACTTGTGATTTCAAGCTGCGAAGCTCCACCTGGGTGAACTGGTTCTGAAGCCATGGATCTGAAACAAGAATACCCCAGTGACTTGACATATCTGTAGCTATAAATTATGATTGAAGTCTGTTTCTTGCACCAAATGCAGAATGAAAGAGAGAGAAAAAAAACACAAAGCTTGTGTTTCTGGTTTTCTCTAACAAGTTGCTTTCTTGCACACACTCTCTCTCTCTTGAGTTATAAAAAGTAGAAAAGGTTTGGAGAGTGTCACTGAAGGAGGAGTTGGAAGAAGGCCAACACTTTGGGACAGAGAAGAGCTGTCACAGTTCAAAGTTGCTCTGGTGGGAGAGAGAGAAAGAGAATTCAAATTATTACACTAAAAAATGAATGTCACATTATCTAAGTCCCTAGTTCCTTAAAACTTTTTATGGGGGCCCTTATGTTGTCGTTAAAAGAATTTTTTTTCAAAACTTTTATCAGAATCTCTTATAATATTCTTAAGATTGAGTACCATACAGTTATTATATTAGACATGTAATTAACTTGGGTTCTGATAAAGTTTTCCTTCCAAGGTATATCTTTATGTGGTTTAAGATATTATATAATCTTTAACAAGAGTTTTCAAAGCCAAGTATTAAGAAAGTTAATAATTTATCTTTAATTTTATTTAATAATCCAAATTTTTAGATTATAAATTTTGAATTAATATAATTATAGTGACAGTAGTTACTACATACATTCGTGGTGATAGTAGAATATTTAGAGTCTATGTTAAGTTTCACACTAAAAATTACTATACATATATTTATAGCTAGGTCATGGAATTAACAAGAAATAAAAAAAATGCAACTACTCGATATAGCAATGGTTAAAACTCAACGTTTTATAATTTTTAACTTCTGTTTAAAAGAAAAAGTTTCTTAGTGTATGAAACTTCTTTTATAAAATATTAACTAATTTTGTGCACCAATAGTCATTTATAACACCTAAAACTAATAGCACTTTGGTTGTTTTTTTTTTATATTTTGTTTTGTTAAATATCATTTTTAATGAAAAATAAATTAATAAACATATTATAATTCTTCGATTCCAGTTAAAAATGTTATTCGTGTAATTTAAAAATTATCAGACACTCGTATTAAAACCTTCTGTCATCTTTATTTTTGAGTTCAAATACGATTTGAAATTCTCTAACTGTGAATAATTAACATTTTAGGTAAAATAAATGACATTTTAGGTAAAGTAGATGACTGTTTATTCAAAAAAGTGTATATAATGAATACTACCTGCAAATTTTAATAAAAATCACTATAAGAAAAATATGAAATAGAAACCAATTTTAGGGACAGAAAAATTAGTTGTTATAATAACTAAATTAGAGACCATTTTATAAACTAAAAAATTAATTAGTTTCTAAATTAGTTTCTATTATTGTTAAATGGTTTCTAAATTGATATCTAATTAATAACAAATATTTTAACTATCAATTATTTAGTTTCTAAATTTGGTAGAAAAAATATTGGTTGCTAATTAGATACCAATCTAGAAACCATTTAACAATAATAAAACTAATTTAGAAACCAAAAATTTTTTAGTCTCTAAAACGGTCTCTAATTTAGTTACTATAGCAACTAATTATTTTTTGTCACTAAAAATTAGTTTCTATTTCATTATTTTCTTGTAGTGAACGATAATTGAACAATAACTCCCTATATATTATTTTACTTAAGTAAATTATAATAATATATAATTTTTAATTAGATTTTTGTTTATAATTGTTGATAAAAAGTTTACCATACTTCAAGTTAATTTGATTAAATATTTTTATAATGAAGTGTGATACATGAAACAAATTTTATCTTTAACAACAAATTATGATAGATACAAGTGTTTGTGTTTGTTTGTTGATTCATGCAAAAAAAAAATGTTTGATAAAAGACAATAAAGATATATAAGTTTTAAAGCATTTTTACAGTACAATTTAAATGCACTAAATGTTTATTTTATATTTATGGAGAATGTTTCTTTTGTAATTTGTTTTAAAAAAAAAATCTTTGAATGTTGCACTAAAGTTATTCCAAGTCAACAACCATTATGAAAAGTCAACTTTCTGAATATCAACAACCTTGTTAGATCAAAGTCCAACATATTTGTTTGATTTTGTGTTTAAACAACAAAGAGTAAAACATTTTTTATGAACATCTCAAACGCAAGTGTCTTGTTTATCCTAATAGACACAAGTTCTATGACTAAACAAATGCAAGTAGTGTGTTTCTACTCTTCATCTTATATGTTTTTCTTTATATGACTTCTTGATCTAGGTAGCACACATGGGGATTTTCTCCCCCCAATAACATATTGTACAAAAATATTTACACATATAACACACTCTACTCTGCAAGCTCAGAATTCAATCCTCAATGAGTCAAATTCTTAACTATAATTGGGTAAGTGTTGGCCAGAATACCAGTCAAAACTGCTAAGTTGGTTTCGCTTTTCGTTTAAATTTAATAGTAGGGTGATTTTGTTGTTGAATTTCTTTTTGAAAAGAAATTGTTTTGAAATTTTTTGTAAAACATATATTTATTTTTTAAAGACAAGTGTATAGATAAATAAATATAAATTTCAAAAAATAAAAAAAATACATATTTTTATAAATAAATGTTTATAAAAACATATATTTTAAGGAAATATAAATTAAAAAATATCTAAAGAATAAAAATTGAAAAGAAAGAATTTAAGAAAAAAATAATGGAAAGTGTTTGATATAATTAGAATTATTGATTTGTAAAGAATATATTTATTTAAAAAATAATTGCATGGAATATAATAATTTAGAGAAGTAAAATTTTGAAGAAATAATTATTTAAAAAATGCATATATCTAAAGCAAATTTAAATGACAAAAAATGTAAATTGGGAAATTTTATGGACAAAAAGAGAGAGAGAAATAGGGGTTTGATATAATTAAAATGATTGAGTTGTAAAAATTATATGTATTTTAAAAAAATAAGTGTATAGAATATATTAATATAGAGAAGTAAAATTTTGAATAAATAACTATTTATAAATACATATATTTTAAGAATTTTTTTAAAAAAATATAATAAAATAAAATTTTATTTACAATAAAAAAAATAAGTGTAAAAAAACTAATTGAAAGTTTTTAATATTAATGAAATACTATCTTAATTTAAAACTATAAAAGTATCATATGAGTAAACATTATACTATACTTATCAGATCTATAGAAAGATAGAAAGACTATATTGTTTAAACATTATACTTATCATATGAATAAAAAAACTATACAATGTTGTATCGTTTGAAGACAAAACATCTTTTATATTTCTGTGTTATTGAACAAACACTTTCATCTCAGAGATGAATTATATTTTATACTTTGTTATTATCTGTCTTTAATTAAGATTAAAGGTTAATAAATTTTTCTATTATTAGTGAAAGATTTTATTAAAGATTAATATTTCCTTCATATTAAGTGTTTCTCCCATTAAAAAAGTTGTAATGTTTTATGTTTTTTTTCTTCTATTTGGTGCATTCCTTAATATTTGCTAATTGAGTGTAACTCAATTTTATATTATAGTAGAAGTCATCTTCTTGTTCATCTTCAACAACCTAAAACCTAACAGGAAGGAATATTCATTTGTTAACTTATGTAATACACTGATTTTAATTTGAAACTTTTATATAATGAAGCATTCTCATGAAATATTGAAGGCGAAAATGGGCGAGTTGAAGTTTGTTTTCTGGGGCCATTTATGGTAATGGTAGTAACGTTTGTTTGACAAAAAAATAAAAAGAAAGATAAAGTAGATAAATTAGAGAAAAAAAAACTGAAAAATAGAATAGAAACAGAGAAGATATTTTTGGTGAATGGAAATAACATGAAAAAAATTATAAGGTTGTTTAATTTGAAATGAAAAAAAAAGACAAATAATTTTTCATGTAAAAATATCATATCCCTTTTGTCTTCTTTATTAATTTAATTATACTCCCCAATAATCCATTATTCGACTTTAATTTAATTAAAAAAGATATAATTATAAAAAGAATTTGAAGGTGAACATTTTGCAGCTTACTTTAAGCTCAACATGTGATTGTATCACATGAAAACAATGAACTCCATAAAACTTGGAAGAGAAAGTGGCAACTACAAGCTAGATCCACACATTTGATAATGATGGTAATAAAGTAATAATAATAATAATAATATCCCGAATGTGACAAAAGCATTAATTAAAATTATGAATAATTAATTACATAGACATATTCATGCTTACAAAAGTATGAAAAAATTAAATAGTTGTTTTCTATAAATAGCAAAGAACACTTTCAAATTGTTTTGGAGGGATTAATGACTTTTGACTTTAGATTATTGTGGTGGTTAGTATTATATTTAATTATGATAAGTTGTGAATGAGGACTGAGCAATAGACATGTCACCTCTAAAGCAGAGATACAATAATTGAAGTTCTTTCAAATTTATATCTCCCAAATTCAAACACTATCAATGAACAGCTTGCTTTTAATAAGAGATTTTAATTTTGTAGTTAAGTTTTCAATTTTTTACATTCTTTTTTACATTTCTTTCTCTTTTTTCTTCTACTATTATTTAATATATTTTTCGTAATTTGTTCTCTTTAAAAAAATGGCATCTCCATAATCGTGATACAAAATATGTTTATATTATTATTTGATGTGAAAAAAAATATTTCCCTTTTATATTAAAATAAGATGGAAAAGTGAAAAAAAAATTACATAAAAAATGTGTGTATATATTATTATTACAAGAAAACTATTAAAAAATTAATTTTAAAAATAAAAAATAATTAAATTAAATTAGAAATTATTTTATAAACTAAAAAAATATTAATATCTAAAATAATTTTTATTATTAATAAAACTTTATACATTAGTTTTTAAATTGATTTAATATTGACTGTACTAATTATTTTAAATTTTAAATTAATTATTATTGAGATTAATTTATTAACTAAAATCTTTGTAGTATATGTTACATACTAATTTATAAATTTTTACTTTTATTTTATAAAATAGTATCTAATTTAATTATTTAATTACTAATATTTTTTTAAAAATTAATTGTTATTTAATAATTTTTTATAATTTATATATTTCAAAATAAAAAACGTTAAGACATTTTTAGAAATTGATTTTTTTTCTGAATATAGCGGAATACCACTCTCTCTATTTTTCCCCTTTCAAATTTTTTAATAAGCAGAAACGAAATTCAAGACCCTCACACACTATTCTCTTTTGCTTTTTCATAACTTTTTTTTATTGGGATAACTAAATATTACCTATTTATTTATTTATTTATTTATCATCTAACCATAAATTGATTTTATAAAATCATGATAATTTTAAAATTATTTCTATTAAATTCACTCAAAACATACACCATGTCTCTATTTAATAGAAAGAAAAGAAATAAAAGGAGCGGAAGAGAAAAAATAAATAGAAATATGATAAATGAATGAAAATATAGATTATTTTGATTGAAAAAATTAGTGAAAAAATAGCAATAAAGATAATTTAATTGAATACAATACAAAATGAGGTAGAAGTAATTATTTATTATTATTGTAAAATAAACTATAATAGATATAGATGTTTTAATCAAATTTTCCATATTTTTTTTTCTAAGTGAAAAAAGTCTTCTTCCTCTCTTTTTTTTCTCTTTTTTCTTTTCTCACTTTCTTAATTTTAACAGAAACGAAGAGAACTAAATCTTCTTGATCGATGTTATCTATCAATATAAAATGATTATTTGAAATGATAAATGAATGCCTTAGTTCATATGTGTGAAAAAGATGAGTAAAAAGAAAAGAAAAGAAAAAGTATTTTTTTTTAATTATTTACCTAAAAATAATAAAAAAGAAAATAAAAAAGGGAGTTATTTGTTTGGTGAGATAAAAAAAAGTAACATTTGTCATGGAAAAGTTATTTAAATATGTTTCTCCTTTTTTCAAATTAACATGTGAAAATGCTTTAAATATATTTTAAATCCTTTCACAATTCCCTTTAACATATTAAACAACAATAACAATAATTATAAAAAATGGTGAAATTAACATACTCTTAGGGTTGCATATTTGTGAACCATTGTCCATAATTGTTGTGTTCTTTACTGAAAATAACTCATTAACCACAGAGGCACAGTTGTGAAGCACTAGTTTGAAAGGACTTGGTCATGTGGGCTACTCAACTTTTTATAATTGAGATTTAGCAATCACACCATAAGCAAGCAAAAAAGCAAAGGTGGTCTCATCATAATACAACAAAACTTCTAAAACAACTACCTTGAGGTAACTCAATTTCTAAAGCAGCCACCACCAACACTTTATCAACCAATCCCAATGCAAAATGTGTACTAGTCAACACTAATTCCCTCTTTCTTTTAAGACTAAAAAAAAACACTTTTTCCCCCCTAAATGCTATAATTCCAATTGCTATTTCTTCAAATAGAAAAGAAAATTATTCTAGAATTAAACAAGTCATATATGTAGGATATGACTTTAGTAGAATTTTATTTGATGTACTTCTAAAAATTAAAATTTTCCTTTTAAAATGTTTTTTTCTGTACATTTATGAAAAAAATCCCAAAAAAATATTATATCATATTATGTAATAGGTTTAATTACTCATTCATCTTTATAATTTTACATGATTTATCTGTTAGTTTGTATACTTAACAATTATTTGTCTTAGGCTTATATTACGTGGGATATGTTTTTCCTACAACAACATTAACAATGTTCATTGAAATTATGTCCATACGATCTCTGTAGTTATTACATATCATCTGTTTTTTATTTTTAAAATTAAACAATTTTAATTAACCATTGATAAGTTATTCAATTGTGAACACTGATAAATCATTCAATTGTTAACATTATATTATAATAGTGTGTATTAAAATTAATTGTTAAACTTAGTGGTAATATTTAACACATAATTCACATTATTACCATTTACAGAAATGTAATATTTTTTAAAACAATTAAATAACATATTAACGATGACCTAAAATTGCTTAATTTGAAAAAAAAAAAACTAAATCTACAGTTAAAATTTTATGGTAACTAAATTTGTACATATTATAAAGAGAAAAAAAGCGAATTTCAGCCTACTATTTAATTTTATATCTATTTTTGTTTTGAGCATGTTTATTTTATTATTTGGACGTAATTTATTTTTTCATTTCCAAGAATCTCAAAATGATCTATGAACTTTTTCTATTGAGATATAATATATTGGAACCTAGAGGTTTATAACAATCTGATATCTTCCTTGTTATATTCACATTTAACAATTCTCTTATATTATTATTATAATAATAAATAGGTTATCAATTGTATATTTTAAAGGAATTGTGAAAGGATTATTTTCCTTTCCTCCTATGGAATTTTAATGTGTTCCAAAACAAAATCTTTTTCTTGTCTATACTCATAACAACATAATTAAAAAAGATATGTATAAGTATTATAAAGTGCACTTTAACTCTAACTCAACCTCATAAAATCGGTTTATGAGTTGAGTTTTGCACCAACTTATATACAATGAATTACCCAAATCTTTAGTTGATATAAAATCTCCAACACATCCCTTACATCGAGAGTGACAACTCATGTGTAGGATAACATATGATGGGGGGTTTGATAACAACCTAGTAACGAGAGACCTGATAAGCCCAACAAACACTACTTAGGATAAGTTTGAAATGACTCTGATATCATATTATAAAGTGAACTTTAAACCTAACTCAACCTTATAAAACTAGCTTGTGAGAGTCCATTTCATAATAATAAAGATTAAAATAAATTATTTATATATAAATATAAGGACTAAAAAGACAAAATTGTAGAATATGTATCTAAAATAAGAAATTAAATATTTTAATATATAAACATAGGATTAATATTAATTTAAATAGTATTTATTGGCACATAGTAAAGAATAGGAAAAGTCTTTATATATTTTGACAGCACTATATGAATTATTATTATGGTGGTCCACATTGCTTAAGAATGCCCTCATATTGCACTACGTATCAGAATGGAGCCTTCCCACACGTGGTTTTCCCCTGTTGCTAACTGGACACTACAAGCTTCATCATTCTTTCTTGATTTTGGGGACTATTTCCTTTCTCATAAATAATATATTCACTTCCAAAATTATAAATAAACAAATATTATTAAAAAATAAATTCACAATGAATAAATACTTAATTTCTCCATAAAAATTAATTATTAGTAAAATTAATAATATTTCACACACAGAAATGAAATGACCCACAAAAGTTAATTTTTTTTATTAGTGTTCTTCTTAGTCATAAGGCGTAAAGTGTAATGTAGTTTAGTGATGATCAGATTTCCATCCATTGTTTCAAAACTGATGGGCCAAAATTAGAATTTTGTGGGGGCAATTGCTTCGAGGCCGTTTCTTCTCATCTTATAGATTCTTCTAACACTTTCTAACATGTTAGAAGAAAATATCATTTTCTTCTTAAAAAAATATATTCCAAATTTACAATTTAAAAACATATTTTATTTATTTATAATAGCGACAGGAACATAGCCACATTGTATTCGTATTTTTTATTTTTATTATTATTACATTTATATTTTTTTTAAAAAAAAGAAATAAAAAAAATCAAATAATAAAAAAATATAACAACTAAAATAAATGATAATAAAAAATAAAAACTATAATTTTTAAGAGAAATAAAAATATGAAAAAAACAATTGTTTCACGTTATAAAAACTGTTCCATGTATTATAAACAATTCTGATTTACATTTGACAAACTATATCCTATTTTACATTTAAAATTTAAAATTAATAATTTTTTTACACAATATATTAGTATTAAAAATAAAATTGAAAAAAAACAGTTTTTAATTAATTATAAAAATAATTAGTTATTTAGTAAATACTCAAAAAATAAAAAATAACTAAAATATCTAAAATAAAAAAATAAAATATTATTAAGGATAAAATAAAATCAAATTTGTATAAAAGAATTTAAATATATTTTATATTCTATAATTTGAAATATTTTTTATTTAAAAATATACATTTTAGATTACAAAATTCTCTCAGATTCGGAATCCTTTTTAAATTTTATAATCTAAAATAACTTTTGAATCTTATAATCCCAAAATATTTTCTAAATTCCATCAAACAAACTCGTTTTAGATTATAGAATCTAGAAAGGACGAAAATATTTTTCGCTTCTATAATCTAAAATATTTTTAGATCCTTCATTCCAAAATAAAAAAAATATCAATAGGATAAAGGATGTTTTGATATTTTAAAAGGTTTGCGGTGTGAGAAGAAATTATGGAGGTAGAGGAAGAAACAGACTTGCTTGGAATTAGAAACTAAAAATGGACTTTTTTTTCTGTGTTTATATTATACCTATTAAAATGGACTAGCCTATTCAAGACTCCCCATTTATATAAAATTAAAATCAAATGTATTTTTCATCTCTTTAAAAGTTTTAAAGTTGAATTTTGTTTTTATAAAGAAAAACTGTTTATCATTCGTATCTTTAATTTTAAAATGTGTTACTTTTAATTTTACAGTTTAGACAATGTTTTATAGATGAAAGAAAAGTAGTTCATGTAACAGCGCTTTCCCCTCTTTCCCCTCTTCCACGTGCCATTTTCCTTTCTCTCTCTTCATATTCTTTTCTCTCCCTCTCTCTTAATTTTCTCTCCCAATCTTCATCTATTTTATAATCTGATCACACCATGCTCTAGCTAAGGAGTTAAAGAACATTTCTATCCGATCAGATTTTTAAACAGAGTAAGTTCATTTTTACTCTAAATATCCTTTGTTTTCTGTTTTTCCTTAGGATTTAGTTATCAATATTGGTGGGGTCAGTTGAGACCCTCTCAACTTATTCTACTATATACTGAATTTTTGTTCTGTTTAGATAATTTGCATTAGGTCCGTAAATCTTGAAGTTTATCCAGACTGTGGGGAATAAATTTCTAAAAGTTGCTTGGAAAGCAGGCAATTGAGGTAAAGGAAACTAAATTTAATTTTTAATAGCACCCTAGGATAGAAGATCTGAATGCGGAAGGGACGTGGTCCCAATATTCAATTTCTCTTGTAGGGATGTTGTTTGATTGTATATTATTTAAATTTAAAAATATTATATTTTGATGATTTAGTATTAAAGTGTTATTTTTTTTATGTCAAATAGACTTTTGAATATTGTGGATCACTTTTTGAATGATATTGTATGACGGAATGGTATGGAATTGAATTCATACATTTGAGATAATGTATGGGCTAATGTTTGCTGTGTATTAAGTATTGATGCCTATGTGGTAACAGAGATCTCCGAGCTTCACTGATGATCTAAGTCACATAGACTAAGATATCAGGTGGTGAGAAGCTGATGGGGGAGTTCAT
>Ga0123342_1004394_pt1 | contig 21540 bp, 10 predicted proteins | sample Turbeawhitnodule_FD_89960 | JGI IMG/M metagenome (GOLD analysis project Ga0123342, IMG submission 89960) | Root nodule microbial communities of legume samples collected from Mexico - Turtle bean Mexico white nodule | ecosystem: Host-associated > Plants > Roots > Nodule | place: Mexico: Nepantla...
CCAGGCAAACAGTCTCAATAAACCAGGAGATAACTTCAGGGAACCCATCCCGAGAGCCCATCGCATGTCTTCTATAGAAGCGAACTCAAACTCATAGAAACCCTTTCCAAGAGGAATTGCTTTCCATGGTCCAAGAGCTTTCCACACCGGCTGCAACTTTTTAGTTAAATCTATGTGTGTGAGAGGTTTATCCCCCTTAGATAGAATAACCCGACCATGGAGATGGGTTTTGCAATCCTCAAGACCAGCCATGTAATCTGCCTCATCAATCCGAACAGCAATCATGTCCCCCTTAATACAAGGGGTAGGTAGCTGGGACAAAGGAATGTCACATGTATTTCCCAAAGCCTGAGCAAAAGTCTTCCTTTGACCGGACCTAGAATATACTTTATTATCAGGACATACTTTTCGATCCATCAAACAAGTCCATGGAATGAGGAAACCCGCAGAGCCCTCCGCCATTTTAAAAGGCTAACAAGTTGCCGCCAAAAACCTCCGCAAGACACACGAAATAGCGACCGCATCGCACCACCACGTGAGCCACCACCTCTGCAGTCAACGCCGTCAGCCGCGCCGGACCTGTAGTAGAAAACCCTAAAACCCCCAAATCTTCAAATTAGGGTTTTGCTGGCGGTGCTTGGAGCTCCGTCAATTGAAGTCTTGTTTCGACCAATCACCTTTGTGCTGGTGAGAGCGACGACTGCGAAGGTGTTGATCGGAATTAAGATTAGGGCACCACTTTTTCACATTCTCGATGGGGAGAACCAGCGCGGCGCTAAGGAATTGCTTTTTCTATGAGTAGTTTTATTTTAAAACTTGTACAATTTAATAAATTAAATTATGTAAATATTGTGTGATGGAGTAATAATTTGTAAAAAAATTGATTATATATATTTATTTCTTTTAAATTATTATTTATATTACATAATTAATTATATTTATTTTATTATTATATAAATATAAAAAATAATAAATTAAAAAAGATAAAATGTAAAATGTAAAATTAATGTAATAATTAATATATATATAGATTCATAATCCATTATGTGAATTTATTATGAATACATATTATGTTATATATACATAACAGTCAATTTTTTCTGCAATTTTTGACATAGTTACAGAGAAACATTGTAAAAAGAATTATTCAAATATTTTATTTTTAATTGAGTTTTTATTTTTGTGCTTCCTTCATTTTTTTTTTTTGCTTGCATAAATTGGTCGCTGGAAACATACGGACACTTAAAAAGTGGAGTAAGGTAGTGAATTTTGTGCATATAAAATTGTAGAAGTGGATAGTAAAGGAAATGAATTTTGTGCATCTGAAATTGTAGGTTTCATTAGAATAAACTTGCAAGTATATTTTGTCAAAATATAATTGTTAAATAAAATAAAAGTGATAAATTTATAAAAATATATAAAAAAATTAAAGTTAAGTGGGTTATTTTTTTTATATATAAAACTTTGATGTTTGAAAAATGTATTATTACGAAACTTAACATAATAACAATCATTTACTACACATAAAAATATATTATTAAAATAAAATAAAATAAAAATATAAAAAATTAGACTAAAATTCATGTTAATAAAAAATTTATTCTTAATTTTTTTTAAAATAAATTAAATAAAAACTTATTATTCTAATAAAATAAATCTTTATGAAGTTAACCAATTTATCCATACACATTCTTTTAAATATTATATGAATAACTCTAAATCTTAAAAAACATTCATTCTTGAAGAATCCATTGAATTTGTGAAAATGATGTTAAACAATGGACAGGAGTGAGATGATTAGTGAGAGAGAACATTGAAGCATTGTATAGCAGCATGTGGAATATGGAATTAAGTATAGCAGCAGATACTGAGAAACATTGAAACAAGTGACAATTCCACTTCTTCTAACTTTTATAATCGGCGCCATGACGCCACGCTCAAAAGTTTTATAGCCAAACAATGTCTCCCATTATTCTTATCCTTTCATTCATACGTCACATCCAATCAATTATATATATTTAGCATGGGATTCCCATTCACTTTAAGTTTTTTTTATGTGTTTAAAGACATAACTAAATCATGACATTAAAATATTATACATTTCTCTTCTGTTATAAGGTAGGTCCCAATGTTACTTAGGTGTATTCCATTCAGATTTTTACAAAAATTAAAACATGAAAATAATAGTTTTTAAAATATTTATATTTTGAAAAGTCCATCTTTAGTTATCATCCTATTTTGTAAAATTATATTAATCAAAGTATATAAATTAAAGTACATTTTAGCACTACTAAATTATTATTGATGCGTGGGAGAGATAAGTGAATAAACTTGTGAATAAGAAATTATAAAACAACTACCATATATAACGAAGAAGAAACAAATAAATTATAAGATTTTGATTAAAATAATATAAAATCAATACAAACTATATTAAATGATTGATTCTAACTTATTGAGTCCTCACTCCCTTAAAATCTTCTCATTCCTTCTTTTGAATTTGAATAATTTATGATTTTCATCAACGGGGAATTATGTGCGTGGGTATTTGTCTACTAGTTTAGTAACATAACAATAAAATATAAGAATTAATTGCCTTCTCACATGTATAAAACTGAGAAAGCTATTATCATTTTCTTTAGTTGGGCTATCTTCTGTTTCCTTTTTAAGCGACTTTTTTTTTTTTTTTTTTTTGCTTCTTCTCTTTTCTAGAAGATACTTATAAAAAATACTCCGACAAATGAAATCTTGGTATAATAAATATGTAATGATGATTTAATTTTTTATAAAATTTGTAACTATTTATATAATTATTATAAACACTTTGTTGTTGGACTCAATTAATATTTAAATCATATTAATTAATATTTAACCATTGTTTTATGCTTGTTAATTCTCTTTTGGACTTAAGGAATTTGATCATGTTAGTTGTCCTCAACCGAATGTTGAGACCTATATTCTTCGTCTGGTACGGACCACAAGAATGATTAAAGTGATTATTTTTAATATACAAATTCATAATAATATTTGCAACCATTTTGTTTAAAAATTATTCGCGCCGACTCGAGGTTGGTTAGAATTTGGATGAGCTTCTCGTGATCTCCTTCAAGTTTGGGTGGTGTAACCTTCAGGAACAAAAAGGGGACCCCACCTGCGATTACATTCCGACACTCAAGCCAGTAAAAACACAAAATACAATGTATGCAGTGAATATAATGCAAATATATGAGTTGTGATACTTTTTGTGGGTGGTTGTCTATTTATAAGCCTCCGCGGACTTAGATTTTTGACTCTGGTTCCTCCAAGCATTATTGTGTCATATTATGGTAACTTTCCATAAAATCTGAATATATTTGAATATTCGGTAACATAATGAAGACATTTATGTAATATAATAAGGGATATTGATAGGGTCCATTGGGCTCAATCTGCCATATGTAACACCTCTATGCTTTTCTTAAACCGTAATTATGTTTTTTATCTTAAAAATAGTTCAGAGTGTTTATCTTAATCCTTGTAACAATTTAGTATATCTACGGTCTATATATTTATTCAGAAATATAAGATTTTATTGTATATGATAAATTACTAGAATTACAACATGTTTAGTAAATATATACACTACAAGAAAATCATGAAATAGAAATCAATTTTTAGACACCAAAATAATTAGTTACAATAGGAACTAAAATAGAGACCATTTTAAAAACTAAAAAAAAAAATTGGTTTCTAAATTAGTTTCTAAAATGGTTTCTAATTTAGTTACTATTGCAACTAATTATTTTAGTTTCTACTAATTGGTTTCTATTTCATGATTTTCTTGTAGTGATAAGGATTAAAAACATATTAAATTTTATTAAAAATAAAACCAATATATATTTTAAAATATTTTTTTAAGGAAAAACACATTAATTACTTTTCTATTAATTCTCAGCCATAACTTATAGAAAGAAGAAATCCTTCTCTAGTGAAAAAAATGACAAGGTCTGACCACTCTACCTCATTTATGGGTTGGAGTATTGTTATGCAAAACTTTATTTGGAACAGCATGACATAAACAACTCAATTAAATGATACTCCTACACATTTTTTTATAAGTAGAAATTCAACATATGAGAAAAACAACTCATGCAATGCAAATGCAATTGATTTGAATTATTGAATTGTAGAAGCTAACAAGAGAAACTGATATGCAAGGTTTTAAGTAAAAAAGGTTCGGAACCTTAATTATCTCAGTAAATGAATATGGAAAACAAGACATATGGTTTTCATAAACTTCTTGTCACTACATCTAGTAATTAGAATAGAAGCAATATGACATAACATCCTTATTTCATCCTAATGAAAAAACAATGCTATGACTATTACAGAGGGGGCCTTGATCCATGATTTATCGTAGAATGTTGTTTGAAGAAGAAAGTTGAGGGTAATCTGAAATTCCTTCTTCTAGTCTGCAGTACCAGAAACAAAAGTAATGTGTATCAATGAACCTGAGGTTAATAGCAATTGAAAAATAAAAGATCATCCTGAGAGTACTTTGAACAAAGAACAACTGAAACATCAAAAGTAGTCCCTCACCAAAATCCCTAGGCATTTTGCATTTAAAGCATTCTGTCCTGCTAGCATAATTATGCCCTCCACAGCCGATTCTGTTACATAAGAAGTTGGAAAAAACAAGGTCAAATATTTTGAATTAGTTAGGAATTAATATGGATGCAAGTATTTGTTGCATATTTTATCCTATTTCTTGAGTGCAAAAAAACCAGCTTTCTTTCATGCGAATGGCCACTGTTGATATTGTAATTACTGACACTATGCATGCGTTTTCTGAAGGCTGAATAGAATTCTCTGTCTTTGGGATGAAGAAGAAGAGATTGTACATGTTTAACTCAATACATGAAAAATGGCTTTTATGTGTAGACATGAGTTACATGTTTTATGATATTTGGACATGTAGGTGATATAGTCAGTGTACATTTCAATTTGTAGTCACAAATTGAAATGAAGCAGCTGTTAAAGTGATGATAATGCAGGATAAGAAAGAGATCCTATTTTTTGAGTACTGAGAATGTGAATGGACCTTGGGCAAAACCAGTCTCCAGTCTTCCATCCTGGAGGGAAAGTGTTAGATCCATATTCTCCAGAGTTGCTGCCATATACTGAAGAGTAATAATCTTTAACTGCACCACATCTATAGCACCTTGATCTACTGCCATAGTTGTGACCTCCACAGTTGCAGAACCAGTCCCCTGCCAAAGCTTCAGTCTTGTTGTATCTGTAGGTTGAAGGGTCAGGTCCCCCATACTTGGGGTATCCACAACTCTGGCATGCTTCCCTCTTCTTGAAATTTATGTGCTCGCAAACACCACACATCCAATCTCCTCCAGACCAGCTCATTTTCCTAATCAATATACTCAGTTTAAGTCCTAAATTAATAAATTTGTGTTCCATCATTTCTCAGTGCAACAGAAAAGGGATATATGTTCATGTAGCCTCCCAGAAATGAGAAATATTATCAATCCTTCTATAATGCATTACGAGTTATGATCCTAACTTCTATGAAAAACATGCAGTATTTGGCTATTTGAATAACTACTGTCTAGGGTGATAGAATAGTGTGTCATGGTAATTGTCATTTTTTCTACTCTACTAAATCTATTCATAGGTGTGGAGCCATATGAAGTTCCACTGCTCTGCATTAACAAAGAAAGTTCACACATAACATCCACGCAGTGGCGGAGATTGGCATCAAGAACTTCAATGACTTTACATAGAAAATTAAGCTTAATTTAAATATATTTTAGTCCAAATCTATCACAGCATCCACTAATAAGAAATTGTCTAAGATAAGAATGAGGAATATAGAAGCAAATATTTACCTTTCAAGAAGAATGATGAGCAATAGAAGTATTAAGCAAGTAATGACTTGTGAGTTAGTATAGTAGCAGTTTTGGAATAGCAGGAGCCAAGATGATGACACTGTTGCTTGCGAGACTTCATATATTAGCTGTAAAACCCAATGTGGTATATATACAAGAGTCATGATCATTTTACACTATATTTTTTTCAACAACCACATCACAGCTACATAAAATATTATTTTATTATAATACTTCATTTATATTTATTATTATCATTTAAATATAATATTCTATTATTTAAAATAGTTGTATGTAGATGTTTTTGAAAAACTAGGTTGTCAAAGGATATTTACTGTAAATACAATGTCTCTTAATTTCCAAGTAATCTATTAAAATAGAAATTACTTGAAATATTAAAGATACTTACATGCAATTGAGTCTCAATAGATGTGTTATAAAATTATGTTTCCAGAAATGAAGGTGTTATCCCCATAACTTATTTGCTAACTAGTTATCATCACTTTTCTTTTAGTGACTACAAAAAATTAGAGTTGAAAAATGGATAGTTAATTTCATCACTAAAAGAGTTAAATTTAATAATTAAAATTAAATAGTAACTATTTCGAAATTATTATTATTACTATTATTATTATTATTATTATCTTTATAATAATTATTATTGTAATGTTTATTACTATTATAATAATAATTAGTATTAAGTTTATTATTATTAATTTTAATATTAAAATTAATATTATTACTATATTATTAATAATAATAAAATAATTATAATCATAATAATAAAATAATTATAATCATAATAATAAAACAATTACAATCATAATAATAAAATAATTATAAATCGATGACTAATTTGTAGTGATATATTTGTATTTAGCGAATAATTTGACGATTGCTAAATCGGTGCAAATTAGTGACGAAAACTAAATTCGGTCGTTGATTTATACGGACTAGCGATCAAAATTTTGGTCACTAGTTTGTAGTGATAGATTTGTACTTAGATCAATTTGATTTTGATCGCTAAATTAGTAGAAATTAGTGACGAAAATTAGATTGATCGCTAATTTTCACTGATTTAACGATCAAAATCAAATTGACTGCTAAAATTGAACACTAAATAATATTTTCTTGTAGTGAATATATTTAATTGTTATAGTAAGAAATATTATGTATTTATTTGTTAGGTAATTGTGAGAGGAAATATTGTATATTTATCTTGTAATCTTAAGAAAATTGTCTTTGTACTAAAAGTTTTTTAATGCAAAGAATTTTTAAATTTAAAATTTTTCATCCAATGTCCTTTCATTATCTCAAGGCAATAGTTCCATAAGACTTTTAATTTTAATATAAAGAATTCTTAAATCTAGGATTCTTAGTTTGACATTCAGTTTTAGTTATGAACAAACCATTTAATTTAGGACTTTCACCCACTCACAATTTGAGACATCACATTCACCACATTCCACATAATCCTAAAACAATGGTCCTTATACTTTTTAATACAAAGAATTCTCACATTTAGGACTCTTCACCTACTCATATCTTCCTCATAATCTTAATATAACAATTCGTATTAAAACTTTTAATATAAGGAATCCTCAAATCTAGGACTTACATTTTCACATTCATCACATCACTTTGAGTCATGAAAACTATTAAATGTAGGACTCTTCACCGAATTACATACTCTCCCATAATCTTAATGCAATAGTCCTTATACTAGAAGACTTTTAATATAAAAATCATCAAATCTAAGACTCCTCACCTACTCATTTGTTTGTTCCTCACCCGTTTGAGTCATACAAAAGTCACCTTTCAAATTCGAAGTCACACTCACATTTAAAATCTTTAAAATACTATTAGATTGCATATAAAAGAAATTTAGTATAAGAAAAATAATTAAAAAATAATTAAAATGACTTGATCAAGACAACTAGAGAGGCATCTAGGAGGAAAGTAAAATGTAGGAATTTTAGCCATATATGAAAAGAATAAGATAGAAAAGAGTAACAAAAGTAAATTATTAAAGAAAATCTCATAATAAATAATATTTAGGAAACTGGTTGTTAAGTCGAATAACATTGTGACATCTATGTAACCTATCTTAATGCATTTAGACTAATGCTGTTTTTAGTGGAAAGTGAGAAAAAGGGTAACAAAAGTGCATGGATACACGTTTTTTTTATCTAGTCTTTTGCCCATCTTTACGTGATTCCTATGCATTATTGAGAGGAACATATCCAAGGGAGGTGGAATAGTTAATGTGGTAGATATTTGTTCAATATTTTTTTTATTCTATTCTAGTTCTCCTTCTACTTCTTTTCTTTTTTTTAAAAAAAATAAAAGCTTTCATGTTATTTTTAAAATAAAAGCTTTTATGTTAAGTATTATTATGCAATTTAAGATTTTATTACATTGACGTATCAAGTAACAACAATCATTTGTCATCACATGAAAAAAGTATTAAAAAAAATATGAATAAATTCTAAGTTAGCCAACTTATCAGCACACACATTTCCTTCACGAAAAATATGAGTAACCCTAAATTTAATTTTCTCACACTAATTAAGACAAGTATTCTATCGATCACAAAGCATTCAAAGAACATTTGTCGTAGCAATCAACACAATACAAACCAAAAGTATAATCCCTTCTACTCCTTTTCTTGTCTATTCATTTTATTTATTTAAATGAAAGAAGCTCGGGACAATGAGACAAAGAATCAGGTCATGAATTGCTGCTCCCTTGGTCAGATATGGCTTCTTCTATGCTGAGTGTAAGAGCAGGGGCATGCAGGGTAACCACGAACTAATCTTATGAAAGCATTAATCATGTGAAAACAAGAGCAACCAAGAAAATTAATGAGAATCAAACAAAAAAACCCGCAAATCAAGCAGGAAGAAAGGACAAAAATAAAGCTCACAAGATTAGCACTAAGAAGGCATGGAGAAAAGATGAAACAGGCAAGAAAAATGGTGGAAAAATTACAGAAGAGAACACATCAGATAATGACTTGTGAGTTACTGTAGTAGCAGTCAAGATGATGATCACACTGTTGCTTGTGTCCTCAGACAATTATATATTAGTCAAAGTATATTTGATAGACTAAATATTTGTTTCAATTTTTTAATTAACTTTAGTTATTCTATGTATCAATTAAATAAATTAACGCATATGGCATTCCATCTAAAGATTCAATTCGGAATGGGTCTAAAAGGTTATATAAATAATCTTTTTTTGACAGCATAAACAACATATAATATATATTTAAACATGTGACTTTATCATGTTTGAAATTATATATATATATATATATATATATATATATATATATATATATAAAAGATGATCCATTTGATAATGCATTACATGTCTCCGAATGGATGAAATCGACTGGGTGAGTTTATCTGTTTTAATTCCTTGTCCTCTTTCAAAACCGTGGAATTAATTAATTACTTTGGAAGAACTCAAATCAAATCAAAGGATTAAACAAGTAACTCTTGTTTACATTCTGAAGATTCAACCTTAAATTTAATGACAATGGAAAGCAGAGATTCAAATTTAATTTTCAAAAATTGAATGAAAATATAATTTTTCAGCATCATTTTCTTTATTTAAACTATGAAATTTTAGCTGTTCGTGCATTTTTATGATTTTTTTTGTGATCTGATGTATTTTAAGAAACAAATTATGACTTTTTTTCTCTTATATCCATCCCCATCTACCTCGTTATCATTTGTATGATTTGGTATATTTAGCTCTATATCTTGTGGATTTTCAGAAAACGATATATTTATACAGTGGTGTGACACGTTACATTTAATGTAATTTTTTTTTACATAAACTTGATGTGACTTTTTAAAATTCTTTCAGATGCCAAGTAGCTTATTATATGGTAAACATAAATGAGTATTTTTGGGTTTAGATTGGCATAAAGACATTGATTATGCTAAATTTGTGATATGTTTAAAATTCTAAAAGCAACGGCTATATTTTAGAGGCCTTGTGATTATTGGGTGTGGATTCTCCAAGTATTATTGAATAGAATAGAGAGAAAAGGTTGATAGTGGGGTGTATGAACTGTGAGTCTAAGGTTTTATTTGATGTCAATACATGCAGAATATTCATCTTGTCTGCAGAAAATTAGTGATTACGATTCCTCCTTATCGAACCTGGGCTAACAATCCAGCATTCACCCACGCTGGATTCCACCCATTTCAGCCATCTCACCAAACCCACACCATCAACTCAAAAATTAAATACTTCTTTACAATACAAAATAATTAAGAACCATTGCAATGCAAATACTATTTCTCCTGCCAAAAATACTCTTTAAACAAAGAATTTAGACAAAGTGAAAGAAAGAGAGTTGAAATTAAGAAAATAGTAGAATCTGTGCCATACAAGTCTTTCATATGACTTTAGTAAGTATTCATTTGTGCTTTTGAATTTTCAGATATTTTGGAAGTAACCAGAAGAGATGTGTCGAAGAAAATGTCAACTTATTAAATAAATATTACCAAAACCAATTAAAATAGCGTAAACATATATTTGGGTTTGTAAACCTTATAACTTCAATTATAATGTCCTTTAAACTTCATTTCCATTTCTCCTCTCATAAATAATGAAATAACTTTAATAAAATCATAACAATTTATACGCAATTATATATAATTAATTTAATAATGATACAATCTGATGATCAGTAAAATTCCTAAATAATTAACTTATAATTTAAAAAAAGAAAGTAGTATATATTTTATTTTTTTATATGGAGTTATGTAAATACATAAAAAAAATATAATAAATATATGTTTAGCAAAAATAATTAGTAACGAGTTCTAGGAAAACCTAGTACAAATTTCACTTTCAATCAAATTCACCAATAACAATTGACAAAATTATTATTATTAATTACTATATAGCAAATTAGCTCACGTTAGATGTAAATGAGGTAATATATCTATTTTTAAAAATCTTATATATGAATTCTTAAATGTTTAATATAAATTAATTTATATATCTTTTAAAAAAATATGTATAAAGTATAAATATTTTTGTCTAATATTTTAATTTTATTCATTTAGGACCTTACTGTATTTAGAAAAGGTTGGAAATGAGAATAAAATTATTAAAATGAACTGGTTACTATATAGTTTTTAAACCAGAGAATGAAATTATTTCTCTATGGCATGAATACTTCTCAGAATTTAATTAAAAGTTTAATGATAATTTTAATTCATGATTATAAGAAAAGTTTTATACTTAAACAGATAAAAAAAGAAGTGAAGATAGTATAGGATCGTTTAAATTTAAATTGCACTCCTCTGATATTGTCTATGGAACAGTGTAGTTTTTAGTTAGCTTAATGAAATTTAGATTAAAATTTGCATAAATAAAATAGAAACATAATATAGAAAAGATAAAATATGGATTAAAAAAATTAAACTTAAACAAAAAAATTATAATGAATCAGTGCAAAAAATGTTATAAAGAAGTTGCAAAAAGAGTATAAAAATATTTTACTTTTGTGCAAATTATCATCTAGAACTATTTAAGAAAAGAAATGCATTTAACTTTTATTATTCATTTAATATTATATATATATATATATATATATTGTTATTTTCACTAAATTTATATTGTTAAAGGATGAAACACAACTATTTGCAACTTATTCAACATGTCACATCAGTAATATATACCATACCAACAATCACGTGACAGTCACATGGCAACATATGTCATCCTTGGAATAACACTAAAACAGATATATTAATAGTAAATAACAGAGATAAATTGGATACTTAACTAGGCAAAACAATGTAATTATAGATAAACAAGATAACTGAGATATAATATTTTTGTGAAAAAATCAATATTAAGACTAAAAAAATACTTATTTTATGTGTAGACCAACATATTACATGAAAATCTAACAGTGTAGTTATGCCACGTGTAAAAGTGTGATGATGTTTCAGCCCATTTTTGAGGTGAACTGGAACAGAGAATAGAAAAATGAAAAAGAAAGTGACAAATATAATATAATAAAATAGTTAGAATATAATAGATATAATACATAACTATAATTACTCTATGATCCATTTCTACCTCTGATGTATATATATTAGTTTGGAGGTCCAAACACTTTGATTCTGCTATAGCACTTTTTGAAACCTACATAAGTAGTTCGTTCACCCCTAGAATTTTCCCAGCGTCGAGCCGCTGCATACTTTTCCACAAAATATTTCTGACTACTTTTCTTTTACACTAAAAAATAATAATTGTCTGATGGAGAATTTTTGTATGACTCCGAAATCTTTAAAGTGAAAGATTAGTTTTTGGAGATATTAATATGTAGTAAGAGAATAAACAATAATTGTGACACTAATATGTAGTAAGAGAATGAGTTGTTGTTTTTTTTCTGTTGATTTTATGAATGAAAAGAAGAAAGAGGAGAAGCTTTAAAGTGTATAAAAATGGAGAATGTGACTGTGAGATTAATACTAGTGTATGTAAGGAGGAAAAGAAAGTGTTGGCAATGGATATGAATATTGGAATGGCATTTCAATTATTGTCCTAAAGGAATTGAAAGAAAGGAAAGAAGATGGAAATGGATGTGCATGAGGTTGGAATCAATTCCCCATAATAATAATAATTTCACTATCACTACTCCCCCTTTAACTGCACAGCACAGCACTGCATAAGCCTACCCATTGAAGGCTTATTTAGAATGCATGGATGAGATAGGCATTGGGTGGGAGATGAGTTCATATTGTTATTAAGCCGTAGGTGGGATTAAAGAGATATGGGATTCTGTAGTAGATTTTCAGCCTACCACATAACAACTACCCCTCATATAACCTTACATCCCCTGGATATGTTCTTCTCAATAATGCATAGGAATCAAGTAAAGATGGGCCAAAAGACTAGATACAACAAATAAACGTGTATGCGAATGCATGCACTATTATTATTATTATAATTATTATTACCCACCATTTTTTAAAAATAACAAGCCAAGGCTGTACTACATATTTTCATCCACATCTTCCAGTAAATTCTTTCATTTAAAATTCCTTGTGAAGAAAACCATTTTCAGATTACCAGAGAATGAAAACAGGCATTTATGTCCCACCCAATAGCTCTTACAACCAGTATATAAAGCTTCACAGCACAAACAACACACTCACCATCTTTACTCTCAAACTATCCTAAAACCTCTACTATACCAATAACAACTCATTTCTCGCCTCATACTTCTGTTATTCATCATTCTTCTTCAAGGGTAAATTTCTTGTTTCTATGCTTGCCATTACCATTTTTTGTGTCAATTTCTTTGTTAATGCAGTAGAGTAGAAAAAATGACAAGATTGATGTTAGGTTGACAGAGTATTCTATCTCCTAAGACACTACTTCCTAATGCAAATAACCTATATGTGGATAAAAAATTGCATGCCTTTTATAGAAGTTAGGGTCATAACTCATATTGCATAAAAAAAGGATTGATAATATTTCTTTAACTGTTTGACTAGGCTGCATGAGTATATAGTCCTTATTTGGTTACACTGAGTAATGGAACAAAAAGTTATGGTTTACAACTTCAAGTGTGTGTATTGATCAGGAAAATGAGCTGGTCTGGAGGAGATTGGATGTGTGGTGTCTGCGAGCACATAAATTTCAAGAAGAGGGAAGCATGCCAGAGTTGTGGATACCCCAAGTATGGGGGACCTGACCCTTCAACCTACAGATATAACAGGACTGAGGCTTTGGCAGGGGACTGGTTTTGCAACTGTGGAGGTCACAACTATGCCAGTCGATCAAACTGCTACAGATGTGGTGCAATGAAAGATGATTATTCTTCAGGATATGGCAACAACTCTGGAGGATATGGATCTGACACTTTCCCCCCAGGATGGAAGAGTGGAGACTGGCTTTGCCCAAGGTCTTTTCACATTATCCTCATATTTTCAGTATTCGGAAGAGTGACTCTATTTTATTCTACATTGTCATCACATTTTCAGCTGTTTCAGTCCATTAAAGAGCCTGCATTTAATTGCATATACAAACACTAACTACATGCCACCTACATGTCCAACTAGTCCAAGTAAAAATGGGGTTAACCCTACAGTACAATGACTGGTGCCTGTCTTGTGTATTTCAAGATGGTTGGTACAAAACAATTACTTAAATGCACCAATAATCTATGATAGAGTTCTTTAGGTTGAGTTAGAGGATCCGTTCAACTATCATAAAATCTGAACAATGTAATTTAAGAACATGTGACTGATGTACACACTAGCTGCATTGTATAGAAGGTACAATCTTTTTTTCTTCCTTCCAAAGAAAGACAGAATTATACTCAAAATTGTTGTAAAGAGGCATGTAGAGTGACACGATAATTACAGTACGGATGGTGACCAGTGTAAAAGAATTCAGTTTATTTTATTGCATTCAAGAAATAAAATATGAAACATGATACAAATAATTTTGTCCTAAAAGTATCTTTCTAATTCTAAGCATTTCACCTTTTTCTTTTTCAAATATAACAGACTTGGATGTGGAGTGCATAATTATGCTAGCAGGACAGAATGCTATAAATGCAAAATGCCAAGGGATTTTGGTGAGAAAAGTTTAGTTTTCTGAAGTTTCATCTGTTCTTTTTGAAAAATATAGTCAAGATCTTTCTAAAACATACCATTTAACCTAAATTCCAATGACATTTATTACTTTTCTTTCAGGTGGTGCAGATTGAAAGAAGAAATTTCACAAGACCAGCAATGTCATTGATTTTTCCCTTGGCGTCTTTCTTATCCTAACAATACCCTATCTTGTTTTTCCTATGTCAAGTTCTAGATAAATCATGGATGAAGGCCTCTGTTAGAATCATAGCAATGTTTTTTTCATTAGGAAGGAAATATGGTATCAGGTTGTCATTGTTTCTTGCTAGATGATGTACTGACAAGAAGGTTATGAAATCCATATACTTTATTTTCCATATTCCTTACTGACATAACTAAGCTTTAACACCTTATGTTAACCCTTCCTCCCCAAAGTTTCCCTTGTTAGCTTGACCAATTCTAATGCAAGTGTTCATGAATACTTGCTTCTGTATTCTTCACACACGTGTGAAAGAGAGTGGAAAGGCAAGAGGGAGACATTGTGTGCTGGTGGGAAACATTTATTTTGTTGAGTTACTACAGTTGGGGTGGTCCAAAGAATGCTTTTCATAATTCATACATCAGACTGAGAAATAAGACCCAAGTCATGGATCACAATAAGCACCAGATTCAACAAGACTAAGGGAAATCAAAACGAGTTTACATGCAACGATCCTATTTGGAAAGTTTGCTTCAAAATTCAGCCTAATCTCTAATGAAGACCAAATATGTATAAGTTCTAAGCAAGGAAATAATTAAACTTGCAAGAATCTAATGCAGCATACAAAAGCATACATGTTTGAACTGAACTTCAAACAAATCAAACATAATTATTTATACTAATTAATTTGTTGCTGTGGCATGAGTAGTATCTTGATTGCTTATTGAGCACAACTGGGAAGGAATTCTAAATTTCACATCATGATAGTGCTTCATTATCTTTTTCTAACCTTCACTGACTTCATAGCAACTTTAGAAAGTGGAGGTTGACTAAAAAGCATATATATGTTCTTTCTTTCTCACTGTGCCCTGTCATAAAATATTCTGGGCTTTCATTAGGCTAGCTTTTCTTTTATATGCTTTGAAGATGTTAAGATTGGACCCCACTTTTAATGAACTAGTTCCCCCAGCATATTGCAGGGATCCCAAGTGTTGGACAATCTATCTGAGTACAGTGGGTGCTTCTCCTTTCTAGTATCCTCATCTAGGAAAAAGACGCACCAGATTAAGGAAGTAATACTATTTATAAACAATGACTTTCTCAATGTTCCTTTATCTTGTTGGAGCACATTAGATGATGCAAAAATAATGAAGGGATTATTAAAGGACTTTTTAAATTAAAAAAACAACAACAACTAAAGAATCACTTTCAAGAGGCATCTAAAATCTGCAATGTTACATTCCTTAACTATATTTTGCACTTTGCCAAAAAAAAGGTTGACTTAAAAGGCCAAAAAAATGAAAAACAAATAGGAATTTAACAAAAAAACATATTACATATTACATGACATTAAACATATTAATCAGAATAAGTATTTTCCTTCCGGCCAAAATGAAATTAGAGGGAGGGGGTTGGATAGAAGAGAAAAGGAAAATTAAGATAACTTTTTATAAAATGGTTTTTTCCTAATTCAACCTCGTTTTTAAGATAAAGTTTTCACTTCAGTTATACAGGAGTTAACATCACTTGTATAGGAGTTAACTTGGGATCTCTCATCTCCATCACTAATGCCTAAATTTCTTATTTCTGTCACAGACAAAAATTGGAATATTACTCGCCATCAAACCTTTTCTTCATAGTGGCTTGGTTTGGTTATCTTCTGCGTGAGGTCAAACCAAAATATATCAAACTATAGCCTTAGCACACTGGTTAATCTCCCACAGTGAATTTTGTATTTGTAAATTTTTATAACAATTTCTTCTTGGCTAGTGCATACTCGTTTGTTTCCTTGCTTTAAAGCTGTCACGATTGACTTCACCCCAGTGATAAAGTGTGTCAACGAACTGATACAGACTCTCTTTTATTTTCTAATTTACAATTTTTATCTTTCTTCCTGCAATACCTTTATTCACTTTTATTTTCTACTTTGGTCCATGAATGATTTTTTATCCATCATTAATCTCTCCCAAACGGACATTAGAGAATTTACACACGAAACAGCACGACAATCAAAGTGAAAAGGACATTATTTCATATTAAGGGGTGTAAGAAATAACTTAATAGAATTTAGTTAGACTTATGAAAATAGTTTGTAACTCTAATAAGAGTCTTTTCAACTTTTTTCAGTAAGTTGTTTTTAAGTTTCATATACTGTAGGATGTTTTTTGACATCTCTTATTCTAAATACAAATTATTGGCAACTTTTTTATAATGATAACAATAGTAATATAATATCTAAAGCAGTCAATAATGTCATGACAGATAATTAACTAAATATATCACTATTCTTTATCAAGTAAGCTTTCATATAATTTTATAAAAATTACTGTTTACTTAAACACACCCAATAGCCATGAAACTAGCTGCTACTGAAAAATACCTGGGCATGTGCAGTAAATGCTTGATTATATGCAGACATGCAGATGCAGGGTAGTTTCTCTGACTTTTCTAGTTGTAATGAAGAATCACCCCAAAAAAGGTATCCTCTTGAGACAATTCTTGGCATAAAAATGCTAATAAGTTGTTGAGTTATCTTGGAAAATGTGAGAAGAACATACTTACCTTATGGCTCATGCAAGCATCAATCTCCCCTGAATCCAAATATCCAGTCTTTTTTGTCCACCTTTAGAACATAGTGAAATAAGACTTCCCTGACTCCTTTCTGAAAACGTAACAACAGCTTTAGAGAACACTCTGAAAGGCTTGTTGCTGGTAAAGTAACAGTGATACTAATAAATAACACTGAAATGTGCCTCATGGAAATTGGAAAAGGGAATAAAGGAAAATAAGATATCTCATATGACAAGAATTTAAACATTAATTTGTTTCAAGAGTGACTTTGGAACGAAGTTATTGGATGCTTTATATACTATATACTGTAATATGTATTACGCCATATATTGGGAAGTGGCTTTTGGACGACTCGTTTTATTTTCTGGTACAAACAACATGCATAGTGTGAAGAGGGAAATGCATACCTGAAGAAATTTAAGTTTAACCTTCCCAATTTTACTTCAAAAATTGTGCTAAATAAATGGTTTTATGGCATTATAAATAATTTGCTATATTACTCTTTTTTTTTATTATCTTATTTTACCATGTTCCTAAAATTCTCACTAGTACAAAACAGTACTTTAATGACGATTGAAAATGTATATAAAGACGATTCTAAAATCATCGTTATTGCAGGTGTCATTATAAATTAATTGTTTATAATGACGGTTTTAAAATCATTGTTATAAAACCACATTAATGACACATGAAAAAATGGTCATTATTCTATCAAAATAAATGAAAAAAATAAAAAATATATATTTATAATGACGATTTTAGATTGAAATCGTCATTATAAACCTTAAAAAGGCTTTTAAAGACGATTTGGAATCGTCGTTATAAATATATTTTAAGAAAAAAAATATTATTATATATACTCTAATCCTGCATAAAATATCAATTTTTCATTAACAATAATGCATGTAATATCATAATTTAAATATGAAAATCTACATACAATAAATTAGTACATAACATTCTACAAAGAGTTATATCTCATTCTAAACCCCAAATTTTAAAGTGATTTTGTATTGAGGAATCATCTGATCTCAATCTCTATCAATTCCAGCTTGCAAAATAGTCGTTGTCCATTGCATAACATAGTAATCGTATTCATAATTTTCAAATTGCTTATTGCATTGCAAGTGAAAATAAATGTTATTAAATGAATGAATTAGACACATTAAAAGGAGTGAACAAATATTAAATGAATGAATATCTTTAGGTTTTTTCGCATTTTAACTTTTCCTCCCACTCAACATGTTATATTCAGAATAAGCACTAAAATAATAAGATTTCATGTTAGAACACATAACATTATGAGTAATAAATTTGTGGATGTAATATAATCATAATGGTTTGATGAATCTCTAATTTAAACTAGGAAACATCATGCAAAATTTTAGAATTTTCTGAAAAATGAAAGTATGGAAACTAAAACCTTAAAATACTTGAAAAAGATCTAAATAATACTAAATAATAATAATAATAATAAATGGTGGATTTTTGGAATTTTGGCCACGTGATTCGTTACCTTGTTTCGAGAAACTTTCATTATTTACACGTCTCCATCCGACTTTTATGTCAAAAGTTATGACCATTTGAAGTTTTTTCGGGCTAATTTTTGGCAACTCCAAAATTATCACTATTCTCTTCAATGTCAGAACTCCTCCATCAAGTATCCACTAAATGAAGTTCCCACAAATCCAAAAATACTAAGTAATCAACACATACATTCAAATATTTAATTAAAAAATTTAAAATACTTCAAACTTACGTGTTGAGGTCTAAGTGAAAAGGAGGTCTGAGAGGTGCGGCGTGTGGACGTCCTGGCAGCGTGTGGGTGGTGTGTGGAGGTGTTGGCAGTGTACAAAAGGGTTGGGGATGGAGGCAGCTGCTTGCGCACATGGAGAAGAAATGCACAGAGGAGAGAAAAGAATAGAAGAGATGCACACACAGAGGAGCGACATTCACTATGGTGGAGAGGGAGAGAGGTGCAAGAAGAAAGCTTGGGGCGGGGAGAATTGTGTTGAGTGTAGTGGAGAGGGAGAGAGGCACGTATGAGAAAAAAAAATGGATAAGAGCGCGGACTGAGCTTTAGGATTAATTTTCGCTCTTTTAATGGCGATTTCCCACTTAACCGTCGTTACTTTACTCACAACTAACAACTAATTATTTTTTGTCTCTAGAATTGATTTCTATTTAATGATTCTCAAATAGTGAGGGTTATAATTTATATTTTGAGAAAGAAGTTAGAATTGATAAAAAAAAATTATGACAATTACCTTTATGATATAAATAAAGAAGATTGAAAATAGACAAGAGGAGTATACATAAGAAGCATGATTAGAAAGAATAAAGAATAATAAATATCGGGAAGATTTTAAAGAAGATTAACTATAGGAAGACTTCAAGTTTTGCAAGAAGAGAAAAAGACATGTACATTTGTAGTTTATAGTCTTCAATGAACTTAAGAGGAAAAGAATTTGATGTTTTGAATTTGAGAATGCATTCAACAAACTCATGGAGTTAGAAGTTTCTTTTGAAGTGCACATGGGTAGTTTGACTTTTCCACTTTACCCTTAAATATTTCAAGTGTCCTTTGGAGAGCAAAGTATGCACCTAACATGTGACTCTCATAAGAGTCGTCATTACTTTCTAGATTCAAGGAACTATCCATATGAGCTACTTAATTTTAAGGGATTATCATGTATTAATCATGATTAGGAGAGTTAACTTTGATTAGTAAAGTTAACTCATTTTTGTTGTCTCTTCCACCTAGGTTGAGCTTCCTTACTATAAAAAGAATTCACTTCAATTCATAAAACTCACTTGAATATTGAATGAAATTCTCTTTGTGATTTCATATTTGAGAGTCTCAAGAGTTCTCTTATCTTACTTTTATTCTTATCTTAAAAAAATTTCTCAAGTGACAAATCTCCACACAGTTATCTTTTATCATTGAATATGGTGTGTTATTCTTTCTCTGTTCTTTGTCTTGATCCACTTTTAAATTTCATTTCTTTACTTATTCTTATTTTTCTTTTGGTTTCCATGAATTCTGAATTGAATACTAATGAAAATTCATGGTTATGCAAGCTTTGGTCATTCGTTCATCGCATTTCTCTTCTCCACGTCTCCTTGAGTTGTGATCAATTTCATTTATCTTCTTTACATCACTTCAACAAGTATATTAAGATAAATGTCAAAATCTTATAAAATTTATTTATATGTATTTGCGTGATACAATTCAACTATTGGAGTTGAAAATTTATAACATTTAGCTAAATATATTTGAACTTTACCTATATTATAAGAGTAGAATAAAAGTACGATAGAATACAAATAAAATAAACATTAATTTTATTTACTGTGCATCTTAATAAAAACTAATATTAATAGGTTATAGTGGTAATAGTGATATGATTATGATAATGGTGATTATACAATAAGAAAACAATAATAGAATAACAATAGGACAGTAAGAATGAGAGAATGATAATACTTATTATTACAACCAAGACAATAATAATAACAATAAAATATTAGTAATAACGTGAGAGTGAAAAAGATAGTAATGGTTAGTGTGCCATGCTATTAACAATGACAATAAAGACAAAATTGTTGAAGTAACAATGTAACAAATTTTTTGACCATAGTCTCTTTCTCTGTCTACGAGGATTGAAGAGAGAACGTAAGATAATAGCAATTGCAGAACACAGGAACATAAATTTACGAAACCCAAACCCTAAATTGAAGATTTGAGGATTTTAGGGTTTTTTGGCGGCAACGGAACTGGAGGTGCGGCGGTGCTACAGTGGGAGACACGGTGGTTCTCTGGTGGTGCGAGAGCTGTAGAAGACGACGTAGTGCGGTGCAAGAGTCCTGTGCAGCAGCGTGTGCTTTCGCGTTTGCGCGACGACGTCAACGGAGTGCGGTGGTTGCTGGGCTGGTGCGAGGCGTCCGGTGCGGCCGACGGCGGTGACTGCAGAGGTGGTGGCTCGCGCGACAACGAAGGCGGTCGCTATTCCGTGTCTTGCGGAAGTTCTTGGCGGCAACTTGTTAGCCTTTTAAAATGGCGGAGGGCTCTGCGGGTTTCCTCATTCCATGGACTTGTTTGATGGATCGAAAATGATGTCCTAATAATAAAGTATATTCTATGTCCGGTCAAAGGAAGACTTTTGCTCAGGCTTTGGGAAATACATGTGACATTCCTTTGTCCCAGCTACCTACTCCTTGTATTAAGGGTGACATGATTGCTGTCCGGATTGATGAGGCAGATTAC
>Ga0123342_1004395_pt1 | contig 21539 bp, 9 predicted proteins | sample Turbeawhitnodule_FD_89960 | JGI IMG/M metagenome (GOLD analysis project Ga0123342, IMG submission 89960) | Root nodule microbial communities of legume samples collected from Mexico - Turtle bean Mexico white nodule | ecosystem: Host-associated > Plants > Roots > Nodule | place: Mexico: Nepantla...
TATCTATAATAAAAATAAAATATTAAATATTAAATAAATTAAAGCAATAAAAATATTTAATAATATTATTAATAAATATAAATACTAATAATTAATAATAATAAAATTATTTATAAAAAATAAAAATAAGTATACAAAATTTTAATTACTAAAAATTATTTTTCCTTCTTAAAGATTAGAATAAATTTACTTTTAATATTTTAAAAATTTAAAAATCTCCTAACATACATCACATCACTCACCAATTTCAATAAACTTTCTTCACAAATCCACTCTATATATACCTTAATCCAAACAACTTAACTTTCCTCACACTTTCCTCTCAAATCACTTCAAATCCACTCCCTTAAATCCTCTCCTTTCTCCTCCCTAATCCAAACACACCCTAATACTCCGTTTGCTTCAGGGTGTTTACTATTCACGCGGATGGATTTGGAAGAACCATTCTTGTTTGTATCTAATGATTTGTGGTGAAATGGAAGCGTGGAAAGGTGATGAAATGGAAGCGTGGAAAGGTGAAGAAACTCAAAAAGGCTTTCTTCACTCCATAGACATGAATTGCAGAGAAATCCAACTAAGACCCGCTAAATTACATAATTACCCTGTCAAAAAAATATTCAATAATTAATTATATTATAAAATACAAATATTAAATATTTATAATAAAAATAAAATGTTATATATATTTATAAAATTAATAATAATATTATTAATTAAAATAAGGATAATAAATATAAATTAAAATATATATAATAATAATTTTATTTGAATCAAATATTTAATAATATAATTAATAATAATAAAAATAGATATTATTATTTAATAAAAATAAATATTATTATTTAATAAAAATAAATATTATTATTTAATAAAAATAAATATTATTATTTAATAAAAATTAAACTTATAACAGTAATAATAATATTATTATTATAAAAAAAATAATTTTGTTTTATTATTATTATTTAATTGTTTTTAAAAATCAGGATAAATTTGTAAATTTACCTTTTGTACATTTTATAAAAAATAAAAAAAAAATTATAACCATCACATCACTCACAAACTTTAATAAACTTTCTTCACAAATCCACTCTAACATACTTTAATCCAAGCAACCTCACTTTCTTCACACTTTCCTCTTAAATCACTACAAATGCACTTCCCAATCCAAACACACCCTAAAGGATATTGTTGAGGTTGTTTTGGAAGGCAGTTTAGGAATGTGGAGGTGGAAAACAAAATGGCAGTTTTGGGTTGTGCAGATGGGGGTGATTGTAGGTCTGATATGATATTTGTAGGTATGCAGAGGTAATAGAAGGTGCCAGCAGGTCTGTGATGCTGGTGTAGCGTAGTTGCTAGAAAGGTGCAGAAAAGTGGGAGGTAGGTTTATAGGATTATGGTTCGCTCAACTAGGTATGCAAAGCTTGAAATTTGTGTTGTTAGGAGTGGAAGGATCCTGTTCTGGTTTCAGCTTTTCTTCTCTTCTTTGTGTAAATAGAAAGATGATCATCCTAGGTATCTCTGCCTTATGAACCCAAAGGAGAATAGTCATAAATGCAATCGTAAAGTGCAGCTCAACGACTTAGATGTTCAGGTGAGCATAGAGTTGAAAGGTCAACTGCAACATATGGATGTTGTTCTGGCGTAGGCTTAGTCGAGAAACAATGTTTATACGTGAGATTGAGTGATCAAGCAACCGAGACCCAAAAAAGTAGCAGGAAGATTGAAAGAGCAAGTTGAAGGATAGGTCGACCGACCGATAAGAAGGAAGAAGACAAAGTTACTCAATAGTTCTTTAGGTCAATCTCCCTACCAGAATTAGAATACGGTAGCAACAAACATATTCCAACCCATCTTTATGCTTCCTTCAATTCCAACTTTTACTTTTGATTGATTACACTTCACAACTTCTGCATATTCCAAACACTTCCACCTTCCCTTTTATACACAAATTAATCAATAAAATATTACTCTGTAGGTTTCTTTAATCAATTACTCATTTATTTCTATTATAATATATAACATTCTCATTAAGCATAATAAACTCCCTCTTAATGGAATACCAATTACGAGTATTCTTTCAATCAATGCTTAATGCAGATGTTGATACTGTCTCTATCTCTTTCCATATATGTCTTCCAATAGTTTCTCATGATAACGGTGTTATAATAATAAAAACACATGATTATGAATCATAAAGGTAACAATATTACAGTTAAGATTCACTTTTGATACAATCAAGAGTAAATTTAAGGGTTTAATATATATATTTTTTTATACTTTGACGGGATATTGATTTTTGTCTCTAATTTAAATTTTAGATATTCTAAATACTTGTATAATAAAAAAACTATTGGAATGAAGGTTTGTAAAATTTGTTTTACTTAACAAATGTATTTTCAATTTAAATTAAAATGTTAATTTATTATCAATATTAATTTTACCAAACCAAGGTATTTTCAATTTAAATTAAAATGTTAATTTATTATCAATATTATAATATTATAATACAGTCAATATATAAATTTGATTGTTAAAAAAAATATTATTAAAAATTTATTCTAATAGTTTTTTACTATAAGTATTTAGAGGTATAAAATTTAGATTATGATAAAAAACTATGGACGAAAGACATATTTAATCCTAATTTCAATAAAAAAGATTACATTGATTTGTTTTATAAATTGAAATTAAAATATTAATTTTTTTTACCTTACACTTGAACATTCTTCTTTATCAATATTTGAATAATCTTTCCAATATGTTCCAGTAATAGTGACAGAAGAAAAAAAAATGTTTAAGTGCAAGAAAATTTAAATCTTATTTATTTTATAAAATTATAGATTGAATCGAAGGGTGATGTTTTAATTAGAATTATTTTAGCTTATAACATTTTTTTCATTATAATGTTTAAGATCCTTATCTACTAGATAGAAAGATGGAAAATACAGTAAATTATTAAATGGATGGAAATATAGGTTTACGGCAAATAATAATAATAACAGAAAACTGAGAATCATCATCGCTATCACCAAATTAGAATCAACATTTGCATAACTTATGTATTTATCAATTTTTAAAATTCTAAGATACTGAAACAGATATATAAGAGGTCTGATCATATGCACCAGGTGCACAGATTAACAAAATTAATAAAAAAATCCAAATAAGAATTGTTTATTTGAAATATGGTGGGTCTAGAGTGTTAATCTCAAGTAAAATTTTCCTTACATAAATTAAGATTCATGCATTTTAATAATTTATTCCTCCAGAAGCTGAGTAGTTTAATTTTAAGAAGTTGTTATGCTAAGTTGCTTAACCGATGCGTATTGAGCAATAACGTTAAATAACATTGCTTAATTTTTTTAATTAACATTAACTAATTTTAAATAATTGCATTGAAAAGAATATTATAAGTTACTAGTCATTTTTTTTAAAAATATTAACTTTTACATTTTAGCAAGACTTGAAATAAATTTTTGGTTTATGTGAATTTTGTATAGTTGTTTTCTAGCTAATATATGTTGTTGTGTCCGACTCTCTAGAAGTATAAGCAACCCCAAAATAAATTTAAGTGGTAGATACCATTAGAGGTATAGACAAATTTAGCATAACTTCTTTTAATAGAATTAGAGTATTGCTAAATCATTTCTATTATTTTTACTATAATTTTTTTAAAATAAAAACTAATTTTAGAGACAAAAAATAATTAGTTGTTATATTGATTAAATTAGATATTATTTTATAAACTTAAAAAATTATTGATTTTTATATTAGTTTCTATTATTGATAAATAATTTCCATATTAGAATCTAATTAGCTACCAAGGTTTTTGCTACTAAATTTAAAATCTAAATGTTTGGTAGTTAAAACATTGGTAGCTAATTAGATACCAATTTATAAATTATTTATCAATGATAGAAACTAATTTAGAAAAATAATTTTTTTAGTCTATAAGATAGTATTTAATTTAGTCAATATAACAACTAATTATTTTTAGTCTCTAAAATTAGTTTTTATTTAATGATATTCTAGTGGTGTTTATATATTCTTTTGTTGATAAAAAAATAACATTTACATAAATACCTAATTTGATCTTGATACTTTCAAAATATGTTAAAAAACCTTATTAACACTATAATAAAAACATGAAATAGAAACCAATTTTAGAGACAAAAAATAATTAGTTGGTATAGTAACTAAATTAGAGACCATTAAAAAATATAATTTCTAAATTAGTTTTTATTATTGTTAAATGATTTTTAAATTGATATCTAATTAGCAATCAAGTTTTTAACTACCAATTATTTAGTTTATAAATTTAGTAGAAAAACTAGTTAGAAAATACTTTTCAATCCTTGCAAAAAATTACAAGAAAAAAAAAGATAGATAGTTACAAAAGAAAAACAGTTGTGAAAGGCATCCATCAATTCAGATCCAAAAACTCACCCATAAATACAACTGAGAAGATACAAGACGTGTAGGATACCAGTTGCACTGAAAGATGTAGGTGTGACAGAGAGTAAAATACCTTGCACTTTTTGAACCTAAAATCCTATAAAATGTAATCCAACCCAAACTGTAAGGAGATGATTTAAATTGTATTTATAAAAACCCTTCCAAATTACATCAAAATGGCAGTACCCCAGAAAAACTCTGGCAAAAGTCAGTATCCACCAATAACCTCTAGAGCTTTTGTTTAAAGCAAAGGCACAAGGTTAGCAAAGAAAAGAAAAGATTGGAAGGGGGAGTAGAGGAGCAATTCTGAAATCAATAATTAGAGTTAAAGGTCACACCAAGAATTTTATAAATGTTCTTAGAAATTTGAAGAAGGCAACAAAGGTCAAGAGCAAATGTAGGGAATGAGCAGTGGTGCAATGCAAAATCACTTCTTTGGGACTGCTTCTGGTGTGGAGATCATCTATAAAACTAAAGGATGTAGCATCTTTTTTTGTGGCAAGTAAAATGTTTTTAGTGGCAACAATAATCGACTATAGCATGGGTCTTTTGTTTCTGATTTTGCTGGGTGGAAACTACTTATTTTTTGTAGAAGTTCTATTAGGATGCATGGTTTTACATTATGCTTTTATGTTATACAATTCTGCAGTAGGAGATGTTTTTTTTATAAAAGTTGAATTATTCTTTAAATATTTTTTTTTAATTTTGTACCGGCATGGCCGACCGATATGCTGACGTGGCTCGGTCTTCCTGATCGAGTTGATCGAGAGACCTACGGCTTGGCCGACCAACATATATAACCATTAAAGCTCAAACCAATGTCAATTAAGCTAAACTGACATTAAGAATTAGGTAATGCAACCATAAGTGTGATCAATTCTACTAATCAGGCCCAATGAGGTAAGCCCATTAAAATAATATAAATAACACACATTCTAAGGAACAAGGTACGTCATTATTGTTGTACACCTACCCGAATGTCGAACACCCTTTACTAACTTGAGCGTTGGAGTGCCTTCTGTAGGTACCTCCCCCATTTGGCATTTACCCGAAATCGAGAGCCGAAGGAGTAGTGCGAAGGCAAGAAGGATCCCAGTGAAACCCTAGAAACCTGCCGAAGGAAGGAGGAAGACGAAGACTTCAATAGTTCTCTAGGTCTCATCTCCCTAACAGGAATAAATTTAATTCATTTACTAATAAAAATAAATAAACTTCAAAGTTGATACGGGATCTTGTAGTGAGAAAGTTGTGTTATTTATCATCTTTAGGTAATATATTGATAAAAAGAATTGGGGTGATACAAAAGAGGGTGAAATGTTAGAGGAAATTGTTAGGCAAATTCTTTCTGTACCTCCATAACTTTCATCCAGTTCCTTTAATTTTTTTTAATTCCAATAATATCCTTCTAAATATGATAAAAAGTGTAGTGTCTTCTTCTTCATTTTCAAGTGGTGGTAGTTACTTATGATGGTTGGTAGTGAAAGTTTGTAGTTGAAATAACTTGTGTTTTTCGGACTAGTAATTGTGTTTTCATTCGTTTTTCTTTTTCATATTTTGAAAGACACAAAACCCAAAAAAAAAAGTTAAAAAATGGAATAAAAAAATCATATTCATACTGGAGGACATCAAATACAACTTCTCACACATGCTCAAATGATGGAATTGTTCTCTCAAACATTGAGACTAGAGAAAAATAAAAGTGTTGCGGCAGAAAGGGATGTATAAAATGCAAGATATAGTAGAAGTTATTTAAAAATATAAAATTATATTTTATTTAAGATTATTTAAAATTTTTAAAAGAGTTAAAATTCACATAGGTGTAAGAAAAAAAAAAGTATATCTTAGTATGCTTATCTATTTTATAAATTTGATTATGATATTATATAGTGGTAACCATTCAATAAGTTTTACTTTCTAAAATATGGAAAACAAGACACCGTATACTAAGATTCAAAGGACGTTAGCCTCTCCTACTGTTGCAATCTTCCTAGAATAGTGGACATCGTTGATGGGTTGAGTTCCTGTGCCCCACGGAGTGCATGTGAATCACCCAGGCCTCGAGGAAAATTTTTACTCATATACAACCCTTATACTATATTTGTATTTAGATGAGTAGATTAAAAATGAAGTAAAATTAAGTATACTACACAATTGTTAGATACATAAACAGTCATCTAAATAAACAAATAATTAATCTACTAAAAAATTATTAATAAAAATTAATTTTAAAGATAAAAAATAATTAATTATTATGTTAACTAAATTAAATATTATTTTAGACATTAAAAAATTATTAGTATCTAAATTAGTTTCTATGATTGATAAATAAATTTTTTATTGGTATCTACTTAACTATCATGGTTTTAAATATCAAATTTAGAATTTAAATTAATGATAGTTAAAATCTAGAAACTATTTTACAATAATAAAAATTAATTTATATATCAATAACCTTTTAGTTTCTAAAATAATATATAATTTAATTAATAAAGCAATTAATTATTTTTTTCTACAAAATTAATTTTTATTTAATAATTATTTTTTAGTGATAAAAAAATAATAGATTATATATTATATAAATAATAAATTATATGTTACGAAACTTTTGTAATATAAAATATAATCTTAAAAAAATAAAAATATTTATGTAAAAATATTTAATAATATTTTTTATAATAAATAGTAATAATTAATAATAATAAAAATTTATATAATAATAATATTAATTATTAAATGTAAAAATAATATTATTTATTTAAATTTAACATAAAAGTATTTGTTATTAAATTTTTACAATTATGAATATTAAAATATTTTTATTTTTATCTAATAATTTTTTAAATATCGACAATGTTTGATCATTTGTATCTTCTTTAATTAAGGTATTCGATCCAACTGATAATTATATTTTAATCTTGACAGGTTTGATGCATAAATAAGTTGTATGGTGTGGGTAGCGGTGGTGAGTTGTGGAAACATAAGAATAAGAAGATTTTTAAAAGTGGTAGGATAGATTATATTGAAATTTGTTCTATGGTGCAAGTGAAGGTATGGTGATGGGTGAATTCCAAAGTCTGTGGAGTAAGTTTTTCGTATTCTAATTAGTGTCTTGAACCTTTGGTATGCATGAGATCTATTAGAAAAGGGTAGGAATTTTATATTAAATTGTGGGATTGTTTACGTTTGTTAACCATGACCCTCAGTTTTATGTGTTATGATCTATGTAAGATTTTTTTAAGATTGGCTCTCGCTGACTTTGTATAAGAGGTATATATGAAATACCTCAATTTAATTTATTTGTTTTTTTACTGATAGAAAAAACTTAGAGAGAAAATGTTTTAAAAATACAATTTTCTAATAATATATAGAATTAAACCGTTACAGGATGAACCTTTTATTTTTTATCTATTAAATATTTTGGTTCTAAAATTTTCAAGCGTTACATTACGTTGATAAATTAAAAATCATATTTTTATAAATTTATAATCATTTATTGATTTGTATACCGATTTACTAAATTCAACCCAACTATTTATGATGATTTTGGTTTTGATTGGAATTTAGTAAAAAAAAACAACAACCTAGATTCATTCAAAACTAATTCAAACTATTTTAATGATCAAATTTCGAGTTTCATAAAACTCAACCCAAACTCTACTCATAAAGATTGCATATATGTAATTTTAAATTTCTTTTTTATTATTGCAGATGTTAAAACTATTAAATATATTACATTAGATTTTATTTTTATGTAATTTTAAAATACGAATTCACAAAATATTTTAATTATTTTACAAAAAAAGTGATATAGAAAGAAAATGCACTATATAGATTCAATAGATGAAATTAACAGGTGAATAAAAAATGTTCTTTTCATGAGAATGTGACACTTTTTTTATTCAATGATTCTTAATTTTTTTTTATTATATATAGCATATAGCTTATAGGTTAGTGTGTTCCTTTTGCCATTTATTTTTTTAAGTGGACTTAGCCTTCATTAAACAGAAAGTTATTGCCCTATTTGGACCATTGTGTTTAACGCACTGGTTGGGTATTTTTACCAAATTAAACGACAGAGTAATTTATTACTTATTGTTCTTGTTTACTACGCGTTTGACAATCCAACATTGCCGTGGTGACTGGGAATGAAACCATCATTATTATTGTTAATTAATTATTAGTTTTGATTTTGGTCCTATAATTACCCAAAGCCACACATTTCATGTCAACAAATTTCATTTTTACATCTTTACAAAAATATTTTAAGCAAAATGGTGGGCACGCTGGAGCTTATTTAAACTACCTTTTTAATAAATTTCAAAACAAAAAGGGGAAGGTTGAGTATGAAATTATAAATATAAATTAAATAATATTAAAATAGTAAAGAAAAAAATATAAAATATTAAATTTTGAATTAGAAAAACAAAAATTTAAATGAAGCTATAACCTCAGTGGAAGTTATTTTTTGGAAAACAAATTGAGAATAAACTAAATCAAGAAGGGTGGTGAAATGATTTTTAAAAATATCTTAAAAAAATAATGTGTTTTTTAAAAAAAATCAAAAAAATTTAATTAAAAATTAAATACAACTAATTGAGGAATTAAAATGGATAAAGATTGCACACGAAATAAAAAAAACATGAACAACAATATGCAAATATTAACAAATATGTGAAAAATTACACAGTTTTATATCAAAAACAAATCTTATATTAAGGTTTAGTTATTCTTAGATAACTAAAATCCACTATCTTTATATTTTAATTATACTACAAATGAAACATATACAAGACAAAAAAGACAAAAAATAAGTAGATTAACTCCTAAACACATTCAATGAGTATGAGTATGTGTACCCTTGGAACACACTAAGAGAAATACAACAAACAAATCTTAAAAACCTTTAAAAGTGTAGCAATTCAATCCTTAAAAACTCAAAAGAGGAATCAATATGTGATTAACCCAACAACTTAGTATTGAAAAAAAGTTATCATGTCACTATAGAAGCAACCAAATGAGACGGGACGGGTTGTGACAGATTAACCCATTGATTATTTTTGTAACTAAAAAACAAAACAAAAAATATTTTAAAATATTTGAAAGATAAAAATATGTAATAGTTTTGAAAGTTAAATCACTAGCGCTTATAAATTAAAATCTAATTATTAATTATTTCGGTACATTCAATAGTTTCATATTATTTAGGAGTTGAGGTCAAAAACAATTTAAATACAAGTTATTTCTTTAATTATCTGATACGTCCTTGAAAACAATATCACAAATATAACGATTAACTACAAAATATCACCTCAAAAGATTTGATGTTGAAATATGAATTATAATAGATTAATTTAAGATAATAATTCTTTTAATTTATCTAACTATATATACGTTAATTAAATAATAAAAAACTTAGAGAATATTTTTATAATTAAATATACGTTATATATATTGGCGAATTGTCGGCCCACTCTCTAGAAGGGCCAGTTGAGAGCATTCAAGCAGTCTAATTTTGGGTCTTAATACATTCCCCACCCTATTTTTAGCATATCAAATGTCAACTGAATCAAAACATGTCAAACTAGCTCATTTCACCATTTTTAATCAAATAAATTAATTTTAGATTTTAATAAGTTTTAATATCTAATTTCTCCTTCTTTTCTCCAAAACTTAAGACAAGTTCATTTATTATCTTTTGAATCTACTCAACAAACACTTAAACTCAGTTTAATTAAATTAGACTATGTTATTTACTTACCCACATTGTGCTTACCATTAATTAAAGAAGAGTTAATGAGAGAGAGAGAGAGAGAGAGAGAGAGAGAGAGAGATGCAAATATTACAAGAACATACTTTGTGATCATTTTTAATTTTCAAAATGCAAATAAATAAAACAGAAACACATTTTCTAGCTTTTCAATAGCCAGTAAATACTTTCTATTTTCTAGCCAAAAATTTCTGAATTAGATTAAAGTTTTTAGCTGTTTTTCTTTATACGCATAACTTTTAGCTGTTAGAAATATGTGTACACCAGTGCTTTTCTGTCTTCATTTATATAGTTTATTAGACATCTTCAGAAAAAAAATAAGAAATTATTATGACAAGTCTACGAATGATTTTGATAAATTACAAGTAAATATACAAAAACATTATGAACAACTAAATTATAAAAATTATGCTGCCGCTAAAAGAAATAAAAATAGAAAATAAAGAAGTAATTGTTTCTCTCTTTAAAATAACAAAAAAAAAATAGAAAAATATTAACGATGTGTAAAATATGCATTATCAATTGAATTACAAAAACTAACCACTGCATCATATTGATGCGTAAAATATTCATTATTGTCAGTTGAATTACAGAAACTAATTATTCTATCAGGTTGATGATAATAAAAAAATACTTAAAAAAATAAATTTGAAGAGAAGAAAAAAAATCGTTAATAAAACTATTTAAATTTTCAAAAGCATAATTAAAAAGATTTTAAAATAGGTAAAATGTTAATGCCTCCTTAACAAAATAAATAAAAACTTGATTAGATAAAAATATCAAAAGTAAATACTATAAAAAAAAAGTGTCTAAAAAAGTTAGAGGAAAAAGTTAAATTAGAAGAGTTATTTGAAAATAATTTATATAAAATAACTAAGGGAAAACAACTAGCCTAATCTTATAATAATCACATTACTTTTAACCACACAATTTATAGAAGATCTACCTTTTTCAACATTTAGTTTGAAGAATGGGATCAAAGAATAATCACACTATATGATTTAAGAATTTAAAAAACAAATAATCAAAATACTATTAATAGAGTTGTCTGAATGAGAAAAGGGTATTAAAATTCTTAATATAACAAGCTCTAACGAAGAATTGGAATCATGACCATTGAAGAAAATTATATATAGTGTATTGGTATAATATAAACAGAAACAAAATTAACTTTAGAAATGATAAATAAAATAGAAAATGAAAGAAAAAAATATAAATATTTATCTAAGATAAAAGACATGATATTAAGTAGCGAAGGAATTAGATATTAAAATTTAAAAGATATGATTTTGCTAAAATAGTTTAATAACAAGAAAGAAACTAACCATATAGATTTACGTAGAAAAGTACCATATTTAAAAGAAGAAATAAAATAATGAAATTGAATTAAAAGAATAAAATAAACTAAAATAATGCAAAACTAATAAAATTAGAAGAATAAAAGGGTAAGGTTTATGTTTCTTCTTCAGGTTCTTACCCTTTTTCAAGTTCTTCTTGTTTCTGATGTTTGTATTAGCCAATTTTGTAGTTTTTAATGCTCAACAGATACACATCTCACTACCTACCCTCCAGTACCTTGCCCTTCCGAATCTTTTATATTATGTCTTTTATCTTAGATAAATAGTTATATTTTTCTTTCATTTTCTATTTTATTTATCATTTCTAAAGTTAATTTTATTTCTGTTTATAATTTTTTGTCAGCAAAAAATAAATTAAATTTAAAAAATTCATATGCAAACCAAACCTACATTCCAAAACCAAAATAAATCAGTTATGAACGATAAAAAGAGACCAAAAATTGACTACCGATAACTCCTTCCACGGTTAACCAAAACGAAAATACATCAAACGAATTATTTACATACAAATTTCTTTTTAATTAAAAATAAATCCTCCATATTAATTACATGTGAATTTTTCTCCATGGAAAATTATTGATGAGTACATGTGTAGGTAATCCATAGTTTTCATACATACAAATAATATTTTCATAGATAAACATATTCATGATATTACATACGTCATTTGACTTTAGATAATACGACTAGTTATTATCTACAGATTATTCATACATAATGTTTCCCACACAAAAAATTGTATGTAAATTTACCTACACCCTATTTACACATGAATTTATTTTCGTATTTGGCAATAGTATCCAATTTACAACAAATTTGAGACTTTACCTACAAATTTCTTTCATTGGTAAGAATGAATTTTTTTTAGGAACTAATTGAAGGAAATAAGAGAAGGCAAAAGGTTGTAGCAATTTACTCAATCATATATATAATAAAATTACAATTACAATTATTGGAAGCTATAAAATAGGAATACTAACATGTAAATTAACCATTAATGCAATATAACGGTAAAATAGTTTAAGGGTAATAAAATCTGAATTAATAATAATAAAATTTGAATTAATAATCAACATCCTCCCTTAATTTTGATTTGGAACAACCTTACCAATTTGAGTCATGATATTGTTTTTCTCAATCACCATCAATTCTTCATTCATAGCCTTCATTCACAGGTTCTGATTCTGCAAGAAAAGCAAAGTGAACTAGAATCTCCATTATCATCAACTTCATCATCATTTGACTATAATAATAAATAAATTCATTGTTTTAATTAATATTCTTTCAATTGGGTTTATTTGGGCCTTTAATATTATTTCTATTAATTTTGTATTTTTAACCTAAGTTGTTTCTTTTGGATAAAAACAAAAAAAAAAACAAAATCTAAAATAAAGAATTAGAGAATTAGATCTGCAAATTTCTACAATATCTCTCACAACAATATGGTAATCAATTACAATTAATGCACAAATATGAAGAAAATTGGAAACAATATATTTGGAAGAGAAACAAGAATCAAATTTGAGACTATTTGAGAATGAAGATATATGTTTAATAATTTGAAACAAGAAAGGAAACATCTGATAATTGTAAAAAAATATCATAAGACAACTTTTTAATCTGATTTTATGTAAGGAAAAGAAGATTATAAAAGAGACTTCAAAGGAAGGAAGAGGCAACTTTTTGGGATCGTGTTTCATAGGAGCAAACACATTCTAGACCTAGTTTTCTTTTCTTCTTTGTAATTTTTTTTTGCCTCCGCATGGAAGGCTAAACCTTTTTTTTTTATTCCTTTGTAATTGAGTTATGAGGTTTTAGTCAATAAAATTTTCGTTTTTTAATTCTCTATAAAAGTTGTTCTAATATTCTAATACCTAATACCTAATACCTGAAAACAGGTGTGTTTTTGTGAGAGGTTATACTTGAACGCATGATTGAGAGTCTTCCTTATCTTACACTTTGGTTTCATATTTAGTTCCCATTTTTCTAATTAATTTCTTGGGCGCATGATTCAAGAGAGAGGATATAAGCATTCTCGTGGAGTATACGCATGGAACAAAGTGGGTATTGATTAAACCAGTAGACACATGCTTTGCTGATGAGTTTCCGTTGAATTAGATTTGCGCATGCTCAATCTGGTTTAGATCTGTTGGAGGATTGAGAAATGATTAATCTTTAGAGAACCTGTGAAGAATTCAATGGTGGAAGAACTTGAGGATCAACCGCTTTTTAATTGCTATTTTAATCTCTTTTATATTTTCTGCACAACTATCTCTCAACCCCCCCTCCCCCTTTTTATTATTATTGTTATTGCTAACTTTTATTCACTATTGGATTCGTTGGGAGTCGACTTGAGGTCATCTTACCACAATTATACTATTCCTATATCTAGCGTTAGACATGTCTACGCTGGAATCAGTTTAATTTGAAAACAAAACGACAACTATCAAGAATATACCTTTCCATCTATCCAATCTACTTCTGATTCTTTCTAACAGACCTTCCCATAAGACACCTCTCTTGTGACACCCCCCAACTAACAACTCCAAGTATTTAAAGGGAGTTTTGATCATATCACAACTGAGAATAGCTGCAAAACGTTAAATCAAAGACTGATCAACTCCCACCCCACCAATTCTACTCTTCAAAAAGTTTACTTTTAGGCCAGAGGCTAACTCAAAGCAGATCAAAATAACTTTTAAGTTAAACACACTCTTGGTATTGACTTCATAAAAGAACAAAGTATGATCAACATATTGAAGAATATTTACCTTAACCTTCTTGTCAACTGCTTTCCTTGACACGCTTGCCAAACCCTTAACCAATATAAGAAATAGAAAAGGCGCTACAGGATCACCTTATTTACAAGCACAAACACTAAGGAAGATCCCAAAAAGGATTTAATCCAACTAATCCACTTATCACATAATCTTAGCCTTCCAAGCATATAAAAGATAAACTCCCAACTTCTTGAATCATCAAAACAAGATTTGAAGAAGTCCTTAACCACCTCTTTATCACTACATTGTTGACCATTCTCAAAAACAACCATTTAAATCGTTCTTCGCCCTCCTCCACTTAACAGTCGAGTGAAAAAGTTGTGTTTAGATCTCCCTGTTTCAACCACTTTTGTCGGGCTTTCTGTTTCAAAATAGCTTTTTGTCTGAAGAAATTCCTACTCTGCTATACTAACAAAAACCTCCTCTCCTCCTAACTCACTATTGTCATCTCTTTCCTCCAACTCTGTATCTTCTTTTCTAACTCGTCCCCTAATTGGTTGACGTACTCGGAGACCTCTCTATTCCAAATTTTTAAATTTTCCTTCAACTTCTTCAACTTTTCTTTAAAGACAAACATCCCTCCCTACACCTCGTAGTTAAGCCACTTACTATGTACAAAATATTTAAACCTTCCATCGCGCTACCAAACATTAGACTTCTAAACGAATTCGAGCCCCAATCTACGGGACAAGTCTTTTAACGTTAAAGCACAATGATCAGAAATTGATCTATTAATATAACAAATTGTTTGCTATCTGGCCAAACTTCCAACCGCTCCCTAGACACCAAAACCCTGTCAATTCTACTTTTGACGGAAGCAGTCAATTTGTACCAAGTAAATTTTCTTCCAACCATTGGAATATCCACCAGCTCGGTTTTTTGCAGTAAAGTCATTAAACCCTCTAATATCTTTACTATAATCAGACACTGAAACCAGGCCTTTTCTCTCCTCTTGCCTTCAAACAGAATTATAATACCCTACTACGCACCACACATTATTATTCTGCCTCCTTCTAAACTCATTGATCACTTCCCATATTAACTTCTTTTCCCTTAAAGAACCAGAACTATAAACATTCACAATAGTAACTTGAACCCCGACACCAACCTTCCACTCCCCTTCTATAACTAAGAAATTACTTCATTTATAAGAACTTGATAACTAAAAGCAATTTCTTCTCCACATTGTAATTAACCCTCTCGCATTATTACTATAACTGACTTCAACCCATTCGATTTCATTAGAATCCCAAAGGAGGAAGTAACTCTTCCCGCTAAGCTCAAAACATTTAGTCTCTTGTAAATCATATCTATCGTCTTTTTACTGATTAAATCTCTTAAATACTTTCTTTTAATATTTCCTCCTATCTCCCTTATATTCCTGTTAAACCCCTGCTTAATGTTGTCCCTTTTCTCCATAGATTGTGATGTACTTATAAGTATATCATCCTCACCATTATAAGAGAAGTTTAGCTCCTTACCAATATTTCATATTTTAATAGTTTCAACATTATCCTTTTTTAACCAAAACAATTTGTTATAGTTTTTTATAACACCTCAGATATGGAATTATTTTATAATATTCTTTTGAAATTCTTATATACATTATATTGTATTCGTATTATATGATTTTTTTTGTTTTTTTAGTTTTATTGATAATGTCAAAGTATATATATAGAGAGAATAAGAAAAAGATATGATACGAAAGTAGAAAATAACTTGGTAAACTAAATTATAAAATAAAACAAATTCAAACAGGTTATATCCACCATGTTTTCCTGCCCAGGTTGAGGTGGACACAGTTTGGCAACAATTAAATACAGTCTGTGATAGTTGATATATGAGTGACATTATTTATATATTTATTTAAGTTGTAACTAGTAAACAACATTACATTTTGTTGCATGGCGAGTGAGATTAGTTTCTAGGCAATTCATTTTTTCCACCAAGATAAGTTCCAAACAGTAATTATAAGTATTAATTACTTCATGACAAATTCAACTGTTTTTATACAAATTGCTGCGGGATCAGGCTGAGTTAGTGTGGAGGCATTCTAGCAAATCCAGGTAGGCACGGACGTAGCTAGGATAAAGTAACTGGAGTCCAAATTTAATAAATCACTACAAAATAATTTTTAAATAATAACAAAATTTTAAAATAAAAAATAATTAACCAATACATTAATTAAATTAAATATTAATTTAAAAATTAAAAATTTATTGATATTTAAAATAATTTTTTAATATTAATAAAAAATTATATAATAGTTTTTAATTGGTATCTAAATTAATTACTTAGATTTAGTTACTAATATTTTAAATTCTAAATTATCTTTAATGAGTAATAGAGACTATTTAAAATATAAAAATTATAAAGTAAATCTAAAATCTTGATAACTAAAGAAATAAATATCAATTTAAAAATTATTTTATAATTTTTTATTAATATAATAATTATTTTAATTTATATAATAGTATTTAATTTAGTCAAATAATAATTAATTATTTATGTCTCTAAAATTATTTTTTATTTAATAATTTTTTGATAATATATTAATAATATTAATTGAAAAAAGATTAAATATAGAATAATAATATTAATTGCTTCTCTTAATTTATATAAATTTCATTATACATATAAAGTAATTACTTTTAAATATTATTTCCGTAGACCATAATTTAAAGTAATAAAAAATAAAATTATATATATATATATATATTTACATTTTTATATAGTAGTAATCATAATGCATTATTTATTTTGAATTTAGTTATATTTTAAAAAATATTTATTGAGAAAGTAGAGAATCGCTTGGTAAATTAAATTTTGTATTTTTAGTTGACAAAACATTTGAAATATTTAAAAGAATATCTTTTAAACTATGTTATTATATTAAATGGAACAATCTATATGACCTAACGTGAAGGAAATCATAAATGCATTTTTTAAATCTATTTATTATGTATTTCCTAGATCACCATTCATGAATCTATTTCGAAGCGTAATAAAATATTTTAAGGAAACTTGCTTTCTCCCTTGTTGCTCATTTTTTTATATATACATGTTAGTCTTATAATATGCACAAGAGAAATTATATATGCACAAGCATTTGCCATTATTCATAGAAACCAAACGAGAGAGGTGTTGTATATTTTGTAGGTTGAATGACTGAAACATACAATTGAAATTGTGGAGAGAAATTGGATGAAAAGAAGAGAAGAACGGTGTTGTACATTGAACTTTAATCTCTCAACCAACTATACATCGATTCTAAGGACTAGAATTGAGATTATACATATACAACTTTTTAGATAATAAAATTTAATCTTTGTTTGTCATTTTTTTTATAAAACTCATATTACATATCATTATAAAACTTGACATCTCACTTAAGCTTACACCCCAAATTTCAACAATCATGTGTCGTCACGTGAAACATACCATAAATCCAACAAAGAAAGCAAAAAGAAAGAACAAACATGGGGGATTATACCAAACTCATGCAAAAATAAATACAAAGACCTCCTAAGAACAACCTAAGAAAAATGATACATTATGAGTTTATACCTATTATGAAAAAAAAATCTAAATAAAGACTAGAACACAAACATTCATACCAAACAAACTCAAGTCTATTAAGTAGCCCTAAAGAGGCAAGTTTATCAGCATAGTGATTACTACATGTCATTCTAGTTACTATAACAAACAAAATTGTAAATGCTCAAAGGTTTTACTGTATACTTCAACTTTTACTAACGACCGTTACATAATTTAAATCACATGTAAAACATATAATCCAAATAACAAATAAGACATTTAATCTAAATTTTATTATGCAATCTACCAGTCTTATTAGACTGTCTATCGTAAACACATGTAGTAGACGCTTAGAGGCTCTATTGAAAATTGCAATTGTACAAAACATTGTTAGAACAATAAAAATGATCTTTTTTATGTAGTGATCAAACCATAAAAATATAAACTCCACGTATGTGAGTTTTTCCTTTGATAATCCAAATATCATCTCGACAAAACCCAGAATCTAATACCTCTTGAATGTGCGACACTCGTACAAGAGGTGAACAAGCAATAGAGACTCTAAGGTTGAAACTCGATATCAAATGATTGAAGAGATAACTCATAATCTAGTAACCACTACCCGAAGAGTGAGACCCTACTTTCAAAATCACCTTATAATTGTCATGTCTGACTACTTGATCAATAAAATCCTCTTTTAACCCAATTTTGTTAGACAAATGATCATATAGTTGGTCAAATTATTAGAATACAACATAAAATACATATCAAGGGGACCCATAAAGTGCCAATGTCTAACCGACCTAATATCTGAGTTGATATCAGAACCCAAGCCAAAACATGACCAATAAACTCTTTATATAGATGGATCCTAAAACATACAAGGTTGTGGAGCTAAAATAGTCCTCGAAGGACAATGTGGACTCCTCCTTGAGCAATCACTTCAGTAAAACTTCAAGACATCGAACAACTAGGTTGAGTATGAAGCTCTCATAGTATGACTAGCCCTTGCTCGAGACATCAACACACAAAATGTAATTTGCAAAAAGTGACTCCCAAATGACAATCGACCACATGTCGAGAGAATTCCAAGTTAAAAACCCTTTGGTTTTGTGGTATTACCACAAGGTGTTTTATATGCTTGTGGAGTTAAAATAAACAAATGTCAAACATATCCAAAGAGAACGCACTGACTGCATCAACTTGTTGTCCAAATTAGCCAGGACCAAGAAGAAAAGGCACCATCACCTAGTCATCCAACAAATGATTGTGGTATCAAGCATAGAACAAATCAAATGCTTTTTTACCTTGGGAAGCAAAATAAGGATGACCTCCATACAATAATTTCTAGTAGATAGCACATGCCTCGAAAGCAAGGAAAAATAAATGAAATAGAAGTGTGTCTGATATGTATGTACTTATCGATCGCGGTCTTTCAGAAGAAGCTACTCTTGACCCCTGTTGAAATATGTTACGAAAGACCAAGTCGAGTACATAATGGAAAAGCCAGACTGAGGACTATGTGGGCTACATTCTAGAGGGAGGACCATGTCGACGAAAGTCCTCTGAGTATGTTATTACTAGCCCACTATTTAGAACGATTGGGTCGAATACGTGAAAAAGTGCACAAAATGCCAAGAGCATAGGAACCTGGTGCAGGCTAGACCTGAGATGCTACACCAAATGAATTCCCCATGAACATTTGCAATGTGGAGAATGGACATCATAGGATACTTCCCTATTGGCAATGGACAATGTCAATTCTTGTTAGTAGGAGTCAACTACTTCACAAAGTGGATTGAAGCAGAGCGTTTAACCTTTGTCTTGGTAAAAAAAAGTTTAGAGATTTGTATCATATATTGTCGGTAGGCTTATCTTAGCCGTAGGAAGGCTTAACCATATGGTTGTATACGGGTTGGGATACCCCTAAAATATCTCTCTTTATTCAATTTATTTATTGCTGATAAAAAAAAGGATTGATCTCGAAAATTTATTACATAAGATATACAAATGTGTCGGTTGACATTCACTTACAAAAAAGTATCATTCTATAGTCAATTACAAAGGATACGCAAATTGGAATACAAACAAGAAAACTTAGTTACTTGGCCCCCGCGTCAATCCTCAAGCCCTTCTTGGTAGGACTAACCTTGGTATTCTCTTCACGAGCAGGAATGTCTTCAACAAGAACTAGATGTCCCTGGTAGTAAAAGGACTTGGACGATGTCACCTCCCGACCATGACACACATCATCAATTGTAATACAACGCTCAAGAGAAACTATGTCCACCTCGGCATCACGTTTGAGTATGGGGACGCTCGTGGCATATGACTTTATCATTGACGACCACCTGTACTTTGAAAAATATTGGGTAACTTACTTATAACCGAACCAAAGAGGGAGGGCACACTTGGCTAGATCAGTAGCAAGATTCTCAACTTGTTCCCGACATTCCCCTATCCTAGAGAATGAAGTCTACCACACAACACTGGATAATGAATAAAATTAATTAAAATACGTTAATCAGTCCATCAGAGTAAACGAAGATTAACCTTGAAAGCCATGTTAAATTATGATTATCTACACAATAATCTCACTCATGTCTGTATAAATAGGTTGACAACACCAAAGTAAAATTTACGTTTTGATAACATTAATTACTTCAACCGCTAAAAATTGACTTGAGCATTGAAAAACTTTTTACAAATACTCTCTAATTTAATAAGATTCAAGAAGAAGCTATCAAATAAGATGAGTAGATCATCTTGAAAACATTGAAAAATCATCCTAAACTAGAGACAAAGAGACTCTCCCTAATCACGTACAAGAACATATATTAAAATTTTAATTCCAATTTTACTTTCGCTCCTTTATAGTTTATTTTATTTAGTAAATAATGACAATCCATATAAATTCCACCCTATTCATCAATTAATTTATAAAAAAAAATAACTAAGATTAAAAATGGATGAATTTATGTCCGACAAATTTGGCGCCGTGTATATTCTGGTACCTTGGGAGAAGTGTAGGATGAAAATTAATTATTTAATAGGAATAAGTTTCCTGTCACCACTTGCAATTTTAGAAACCCATAATAATGAGTGTATTGAATGATTGAAAAGGAGAGCGAGGGCATAATATTGTAGTTTTGAATCTCAATTGTTGGTATTAACCAACCATTTCCAACAACATAGTAGTGACATAAGTACCTACAAAACATGTTATTTAACTAAGAGAAGTCAACTTAGAAAAACAAATGGCAAAATGGTCACGTTCATTGTCTATAAAAGGCAACACTCTTCATTGGAATATATGCACATTTGGTCTTCACTTCAGTATATCAGCAACTAATTGAAATCCTAGCAGCCATGGCCTCTTACTTTTGCACCATTTTTGCTTTAATCATTGCTATTTCCTTTTCAACCATGGACATAGCATTATTACCAGCACGAGCAATTCCACAAGCAACCATAACTATAACAATTCCTCCAGTCACAATTCCTCCAGTCATAATTCCTCCAGTCACAATTCCTCCAGTCACATTGCCATCTGTACCTCCAGTCACAATTCCTCCAGTCACATTGCCATCTGTACCTCCAGTCACAATTCCTCCAGTCACATTGCCATCTGTACCTCCA
>Ga0123342_1004396_pt1 | contig 21537 bp, 8 predicted proteins | sample Turbeawhitnodule_FD_89960 | JGI IMG/M metagenome (GOLD analysis project Ga0123342, IMG submission 89960) | Root nodule microbial communities of legume samples collected from Mexico - Turtle bean Mexico white nodule | ecosystem: Host-associated > Plants > Roots > Nodule | place: Mexico: Nepantla...
ATATAGTCCCACGCACGAGCTTCTATCTATCACTCTCGGCGTGAGGGGGGTGTGTTGGAGATCCCACATCGACTAGAGATTAGAGCCTTTCATTGTATATAAGTGGGTGCAAACCTCAATCCTTTGAGCCGGTTTTATGGGGTTGAGTTAGGCTTAAGTGAATAATCAAGATTAGGGTTCAAAACATCGAGCACCACCACATAACACGAAATGACAACCACAAAATGTGAGCAAGATTAGATTTCAAAGAGGGAAGTTTGTTGTTGGAGAAGAGAGTTTGAATTTTGAAAAAATGAGTGCAACAAATTAAAGGACTCACTATGTTAGTTGAAATTAAAACTAACATAGTAAGTAACTTACTGTGATGGTTCTAAACTAAACCGAGATATTAAGTACTTATTATATCAATTATAGTTTCAACTCACATAATAAGTTTTGTGTTTATTATAAAAATATCATAACACCATTTTTAAGATAAGTGAACTACATATGTCATAATAATTTGACATTATTTCTTATTTTTGTAGTATAAGCATGTAAATAAGTTGTTGTATGTATATAGTTTTTTTTTTACATTATACGCTAAAAATGTATAAAAAAAAGTAAGTTAAAAATTAATTTTTAGCTCAAGAAGCAGGGGATTGAATGAAGCCTGAACTTAATTGGCAAAATAACAAACAAACAAATACCATGTCTAAAGGAGTATATAGTAGAGAAGTAAACACAAATTTATATTGGTTGACCCAACAATTAGGGCTACGTCCAGTCCCTTTAAGCAACCCGTTTAAGAGTCTTTCACTAAACGAGTCTTAACACCTCTCTAAGATAAGCATTCTTACACCTTTCCAGGTACACGAGTTTTAACACCTCTTCAGGAATGAGTATTCTACACCTATCTTGGTACACAAGTTTTAACATTTCTTTAAGAATGAGTATTCTACACCTTTCTAGGTACACAAGTTTTAAAACCTCTCCATGAATGAGTATTTTACACCTCTCTAGGCAACTAGTCCTAATCTCCCCCCTTGAGATCAAAATCTCTTAAAAAATGAGAAAAACATTGATTTCGACAGAGAGAACAATGTAAGCTCACATGATATACTTCATAGAGTGAAGGATTTACAAGGTTAAGCACGCAACCCAACTCACTAGATGTTTTACGAAGCAGATATAATATGTATAAAGCAAACCTTTCATACAAACTTGTATATAATTTTGTATATTTCTTCTTTATATTTTTTCTTTGCCTTCGAGGTCTTTTATAGTCTTCAAAACATGACTCTTAAAGCTTCATATATTAATTTTCTTCAAGTATCTATTATACGTTCAAAATGGTAACTCTTGCTATGATTTATTCTTTCACATCTTGATCATACAAATTGTTTCTATTTATTTCTCAACTATGATAGTTGTAGCTTTAATCTTCTTAAATTAATTTGTTGATGAAATCTACCACGTTGTTCCTTCATCAATGCGTAGACGTTAAAAAAGGAAACATTTGCTCTGATGCAATCTGCGTGTCTTCAACATATATTTGCACTTTCAAATTCTTTCTTTATCTGTATAAAGTCTTAACGTTGAGGCTTGATACTTCTATATCTAACTTTGCTCAATTCTCAAGTTTCTTTTTCGTTGCTTTCATGATAAATGCTTGAAATAGAAACATTTTGTTTTGAAAGATTTTTCATGTCCTAAATGTTTTTTGAGTCTTGAAATCTTTACTTGGTTGTAAATCTTTAATAATTAAAGCTTGAATCATCCTTGAATGTTGACTCCGTGAAACTCGTACTCTGGCATCTCCATTTTATCATTAGACACTCTATAAGGTAACTTAAACTTTGACAATATATTGTGTGTTTTGACCAATTAATGTCATACGATTTTGGACTTTAAACTCTTTCCACATTTAGAGATATTTGAACATTGAAACTTCAAATCAACTTTGTACTTGAATCTTTCCTTTCTGCATTGTTCATCATCTTCTTGGTATAAGACCCTCAATATGGAATATTTTGATATGAGCCTTCAATATGTTGCATTACTTGTTTGCGCTTCGAATATTCTTTCTCTTTGCATATATTTGTTCAGAGTGGTTTGATATCACTTCAATTTTCATTTGCATGAATCTCACTTCTTAACTTCATCTCTTTCCTATCACACGCTCAATAAGAAAATTTTGACTTTCAACTTTATACGTGCCTTTATGTTTCTATGATAATATCAGGAAACAATATCAGTATTAGTGAGCAAAATAATTATCATAATAAAGCATGGTATTACTAAAACAATACTTTTTAATATCTTCAAATTATCAAGACTTTTTTATCCTCAAATATTCCAATGTAAATCCGTATTCAAATAATTTCAAAGTTAATATAAATTTTGAATGTTGAAGTGTAATTATATTTTAACTTTAAAAAATATATTTTGAAAAAACTCTTTGATATGGAAAATACGCATGCTCTAGTTTTTGAAAACTTTAAAGTAAAAACACTCCATTTAAAAACTTCACAATACATTTTTAAACTTAATTGAAAATGCACAATAGTATTGAAAAATGTTTATAATCAATATAGAAAGTGTTTTTCATTCACAAAACATTAAAGAACATAATATTTGAGATTTTCAGTATTCTTTGTGTATGAAAACTTTCCAAAAGTATTTAATCATTAATCTTATTCTAAACATGTGTTTTATATGATTTAAGAATGTCAAATAAGATTCGAAAACATATGAGTAGTGTCATAAAGCATTCCAAGAATGTAAGAGTTAAGTATAAACACTCCATGGTATAGTAAACCGTCCAATGAGTAGAAGATGAGAAGATTGTCTGTCAAATGCAAGTTTCAGTGACCGCTTGATGTGTTTATTAGCACTGTATAATTGAACTTTCACGTGCTTTGTGTTCGTCTAACCTGTTGTGCATTTTGGGACCGCTTGACAAGATATTCTAATGTGTCCATGAGCAATAGTGTCGTCTGACGAGACCTTCTAACGAGAATATTTGATATATTTTAATGTTGTGAGACTGTGTGACACGTCTCTTCATATTTGAACTATCTTCTTAGACAACATTTTTTGAATGTTCTCTTTATAATATATATAATCACTTGGATATTTGTCCAATGCTAAGATGAAGACTGAATCGTCTTATGCATCTTTACTAGACTAATTAACAAATCTTTTCACTATAAGATCGTCTAATGAGTTTTGCTCATTTTCTTTATTAAGATCATCTATTGAGACTTCCCACTGTTGACTCGTTTAATGAGTCTTGCTCATCTTCTTCATTGAACCATGCTTAGAAGCGTCTAACATGTAGTACTCCAAAAAGGATCGTCTGATGAGATCTTCTGACTTTACCTTCTACTATTGAAACATCTTGTTCACAATATTGAATCCATCCAATAGATCCAGTGTGTAATGTGTTGACTATTTAGGAATGTCTTGATAGACCGCCTAATGTGTTCATATCCAATAGAAACGTTTAACATTTATAACAATGCTTGATCATCTAATGAGTCTTCAACTAAATCTACACACTTAGTAGCTTCGGTAGATATTTTAACACACCTTAAAATATTTTGTTATCATCAAAACATATAAACTATCATATTACCAGACCGTCTAATGAGTGATAAATTGTCTAGTGTTTTAACAAATTTTAATTAAAACATTGAAACAATTTAAATAGTGCATGGAAACAATATTTTATAATTATTATGTTTCCATTAAATTTACAATTATTCATACAATAAAATAGAAAAAAAGGTTTGAATTGTAAACAACTGAATATAAATTATGACAAAAAATTAAATATATTTAAATTAAACTTAAATAGTTTGAAGTCCTTACAAATTAAGATATTTTAATTTCTATAACTTTTTCATCTTTATTAATTTGAAATTATTTTTTCTTAAGAAATGTGTGAATTTTGGTTATAATCCTCGTAAAATAATATGTTTGATTTTCATCACTTTAAAAAAAATTATCATGGATTTTAGTCTCTAAGATAAAGGAATAACATTATTTTACCATATTAATCTTGGTTATTTAAAATAGTTATTTGATCTTTTGCTCAATATATAAATGATAATAATTAGTTAACGTCATAGGAATAAAAAGTGATAATTTTCAGACATAAAATAAATAATTTTGTTAATCAAAATCAAAAGTCATCGAATTTACTTAGATTAGAAATATATTTAAGCGACAATATTTAGATAGAATATTTATCCAAAATATAAATCACTTCGCTCTAGTTTGTATATAGAAAAGACCAAAGTTTGGTAGGTTTCATTTTCATTCTAAAAAGGAAAAGATACATATTCTGTTAAATTTTCATAATATAAAAAATGGAAAAAAGTTAACATAAATTATGTATTTAGACAATTTTTTTCATAAATATTTATAAAAATGAAATTTTTATCTAAATAAATTTAAATTAGTTCATATAAATATTAATTTAAGAATCAAATATTTTTTTTCATTCTTTATTTTTTATTCATACAAAAACTATTTTTAATTAAAATAATTTTTTTTTGTTTCATAAGTGGTTTATAGACTTTACTTTTATCATAATAAAATTTATTTAACTTCAAACTTAATTAAAGTCGTGAAAATAAGTCGAATCTATATACCAAATTATATTTTTAGGTTGGATGAAGTTTGAAGAATGAAACTTTTAAAGAGTGATTATAGTTTGATATCATTAAAAAACAAAAAATATTCACTTGACAATTCAAAATATTAGATTTATTATGATTTTTAATTAAAAATGTTAATATATACATTATATTATTAAAGTTGATGTATTTTTCAAGAAATGTAAAAGCACTATTTGTTGATTTTTGAAATTGTTAAATAAAATATTTGACTATTTTTTTTTAATTTTTTTTTACTTTTATAAAAAAAAAATATTTGACTCAGCTACGGTTTTATCCATCCATATTTGAACTTATAGTGGGTTTAGGGTTTTTATCTAGAATTTATACATTTAAATAAAAAAGAAAAATTCTTCTAATTATAAATATAATATTTAATTAAATTTTTTGATTCTTTAATTTAAATATAAGGTTAGTTAAAGTGTGCCGAAATATGCAGATTTGATAGCTAAGGTTGAAGCCAAAGAAAAACAGCTGAACATTGAAACATCCAATCAAACTGAAGATTCACAGGATATTCTCAAGACCAATGCCGTTATCCAACTGCCAACTATCTTATTAAATTCTATTTTCTTTCTTCATCAAATCTAAATTCTAAGAACTCATTAACAACTCTTAAAATTCTTATCCAAATGCATCTTATCTTTATCCATAAAATCCAAATAAATTCATGTCTGCATGTAATTCATACAATTAAAATGTTATTTATGCAATCCTTTATGTATACATTATAAAATTAAGATGAAAAATATGAAGATGCCATAACATTGTTTTATAAACACTATAAGAAAATTATAAAAGAAAAAATAATTTCAGAAAAAAAATATTTCTATATTAATTAAATTAAATATTATTTTATAAATTAAAAAAATATTAATATTTAAAATAATTTTTATTATTAATAACAATTTAAAAATTATTTTTTAATCTAATATTAACCACCAAAATTTTAAGTATTAATTACATCGGATTCTATAGTTGTAGACTAATTTAGAGTAATTAGAGTCTAAATAGTTTAAATTAGTAGACGGACTATTTTAAATTAGTTTAAATTTAAAATAGATTAATTTAAAGTAGTTAAGTAGTTACTAATTAAATCTCGGCGTTAAATATCAATTTATAAATTAATTTATAATTTTATATTAAAATAATAAAAATTATTTTAAATAATAATAATCTTTTAGTTCATAAAATGATATCTATTTTTTTTTATAAAAAGCTGTTATGTTAGACATAACTGATATATAAATTCACAATTATCAACATGAAAATGATATTATTAAAAAAATAAAATACAGAGAGATTAATAATTAGTTATTTTTTATCATAATTAATTATCTTTAAAAATAAATTTTATTTATTGATTTTTTTTAGTGAAACTTATAATGAAATGATGCATTTTATATATTAAATAATTAAAATTAGATTTTGTAGAATAAAATATTGAAGCTAGGTATGGTGATAATAGGATATTGTGTTGTTGGGTGTAGGTGATGACTTGTCCTTGTAATAACCACAACACGAGGATGAAGATTATTGTGTATTTTATAAGTTAGTGCTTATCTTCTCGTTTTTCCAAGTTCAAACCTACCCTTTTTGGAAGGACACGCGTCACTTTGGCAAGTAACATTGATAGTTACCTTTGTTGACTACTTCACCAAAAGTTTTGAACTCTTGCCACACAAATAATATATTCCTATTTTAAATCTAATCCCCAATAAAAAAACCATTTCCAAAACATTAATTAAAGATAAATAAATTTTTTATACAAAATATTATTGGAAATGTAACCATCTTCCTTTCAATAATGTTCACATCAAACACTTAGTTTTAGGTCAAATTTATATCAAACACAACTTTGTAGGTTAAAAGTTATAATTTATATTAAAATATAATTTCCTTAGTGTATTAATCATTATTATTTAGTCTATCTCATTTTTTACGGAATAATTGAAGCAACTTATAACCTTAATACTAAATTTTAAGTTGATCAGCTAGCTAAAAACTTTTAATCTACTAATAAATATCCTATCTAATAAATATAATATTATTTTATTTTATTTTCAACCATTATTTTAATAATTGATGTCAAGTTTCCATCTTAAAAAAATTCAATTAATATCAGTGAAATTAATTGATTTATCAATTAGTGAGCAGATTATTATTTTTATTTATTTTAAAGATTGTACATGTCACAAATAAAAAAAATGATTTTTTAAAATAATTTTACTCTATAATGCTAACATTATTTTATAATAAAAAACAGTTTTCCTTATTCAGCCTATACTCGTGTATAGAATTAAAAGATGAATGAAATAGAAAGAAAAATCTATGCATCCCAAAGCAAATTTTGCCTCCACCCCATCAAAGAAAGAAAACATATTTCTATTAGAAATTTGTTGCATTACATATTTTTAAGGTATTGAAATAACATTAATATAAAACATAATTTTTATATATAGCGATTAAAATAAATTTTCTATATTAATTTTAGAACCAACATACAAAAGATATAGAAAATCAAAATTTTCTATAACTATTGTTTAACTGTCATAAAAAAATATACTTTTTTATGGCAATTCTAAAAAATCAATCATAAAAATATATATATATATATATATATATATATATATATTGATTAAAATTATACCGTCAATAAAAAGTGATATATTTTAGGTGAAATTTAGAATGGCTTATTAAAACAAATGGTGCGATTAATAATGTAAAAAAATGAAAGTATAAAAATTTGACTTTGTTCTTGAATAATTATTTATTGCATTCAAAGATATATAGCATGGTCTAACTTCTAAAACGAAAATTTCAAACCCAGAGGAATAATAAAAAATTCCATTGGAACACGCAACGCAACGAATATAAGTTCTACTAAGTTTATCTTAAAAAAGAGAAAGAAAAGAATGATTTTTTTTGCTTTGTGTATAATTTTGTGATTATGGTTTTGGAAAAGCTCCATTGGAATACTCCATGTACTTTATTATGTGCCAAACCAACGTAAAGAAAATTATAGCATTGAGTGAACCAAGTTATTGGTCTTTCTCTTTCTTTTTCTTTCTGAATTATTTGTTGTTTTCTTTGGATAGTGAACACGTATGAAGCACATATCTCAATCTCAATCTTATACCACATCCATCTTTTCAAAACAATTTGTGTACTTGTTCATTTTCCCAATTTCATTTGCAATGTAAGTTGCTATCATATGTTTTTTAATATGCGTTTTTTAAATCTTGTAATTTCATGAATACAAAGTTTTATTCTTTACAAAAGTTCAATTACACATTTAGTTTTTTGAGTTAAACTTTTGATAATTATTAAAAAGTGAACTTTAAATTAACTCAATTTTATAAAACCGGTTTAAAACGAGGTTTATATCCACTTATATACTACAAAATGTCTTAATTTTTAGTTGACGTGAGATCTCCAATACATTTACCTCACGCCGATACTAATAACTTGTGTGTGAGATTACGTATTTATAGGTAGTTCGATAATGGATTCGACGGATGATCTAATAAGTCTAAATTCTCGTTAAGCTAGAATCTAAATGACACTGATACCATGTTAAAAAGTTGATTTTAAACTTAACATAATCTTACAAAACTGACTTATAATTCGATGACTGACAAAACAATATTAAAAGTGGAAAGTTTTGCAATTAAATTATGCTATTCATATTCTACATAATTAAATATGTTAGTAATGAAATTATCCATTAATTGTTAACTCTAATTTCTTAATTTTATAAAACTAAAAAAAAAAACAGAATGTGATTAAATAGGGTTTAAGGTTTGTCTATGGAGTTTCATGATTTTGTGCTTAAAACACATAAATTAAAGAAAAAAATTGTTCTTAAACTTATTCTTAATAAGATGTGTAATTATTGAAAGTGATTATTAAGCCAGAATAAATATATTTTGAAGAAACTACAACAAAATGACAAATGCCAAACCAATTTTTTTTAGAAGAATTCAAACTCATGGAAAAATTTCTCAAAATATACAACTATACTATAGACAAAAAGTCCCAACTAGGTGTGTTTTAGATTTTGTAACTAGTATGAAGAGTACTGCCTAATTAGTACGATGATTTTCAGTACGAATAATGCACGAAATCATGTGTTTTTATTATAATGGACAAAAATAAAATAGAAGATACATATAAAAAAAGTTTTGATCAAATTTAAGTTCAGCTTTTACTTACAGTTTTCGTCCATGAATTTGAGTAACAAAATTTGTATGATAGAACCATAGTTTCCGAGAAAATAGGGTATTCTAGTTTGAGTGTCACACACACAGAAACTTGAAGTATGCTAAAAGAAAAAAAAATAGCAAAATTTCTTCAAGAAACGTGCTAGATAAATAGCATTTCTTTATCATTGTTGCGTTGTAAATAAAACTTGTACAAAATGCAGTTACATGCAAACCATTTTTCCATGCAACAAGGAAATCTCTCTCTATAAAGAAACGAAAACAAATCTTTTAAAAGGAAAAAAAATAAAGTTTTACGTTCATCGTAGTTCGACCCAAAAGCAAATAAGAAGCAAAAGAGAGCATTTAAAAAGAAAAATAAAGTTTCGTCATTTTCGCACTCTTATTTGCTTGTTTGAATGAACATCATTCATTCCATATCAAATAGTGACATGTTAATAATCCATGAATTCAGAACTCTGCATCCTGACATCACTATTATGTTTTATGCCATATATTCCAATCATATCCGTTCAGAGAATGAAATGCAACCAATGTAGATAAAGGAGTGCTATATCTAAAAGAAAATGAAAAAGTTAGTGAACAGAAAGGTAAAGGAGTTCTGGGTTCTCAATGGTGTATGGAGTCAAATTTTGTTGGTATATTGTATAAAAAATGTTTTTATAAGATTGAATATTTTCTATCCCTTTCTTTAGTTTTAATAGGTTATTGAGTTCGTCTTTTTATTTATTGTATTTTTTCTTATAAGTAGGATGGACGTACCTGTAAAGACATTCAGACCTTCGAGTCAGATGCGATTATACTCAGAATCAAGGGTTAAAACTTTTATTACATTTCTCTTTATGTGTTTTTCCTATTTATACCTTTGTCATGAGCCTCTTCCTTTGGATAGAGATTACCTCAGGTCCACTCTGTCATGTCCAATATGTGTTTAATTGTACTATTAGGTCCTAATCATGTTTTATTTTTAATTAATTTTGTCGAGATTAACTTACTACGTCGGAAGTCGACTAGTTATAACATTCAGGTTCTCGATCAACGAATCTGCTTGTATCGTCGAGAAACCGAATAAAATTTCATTCAGACCAGGTATTCGAAAAGTATCATAGAGGTTGTTGAACCCACGTGTTGATGGATTTCTGATATTCTGTGCCCGACAATACATAAATTATTCTAAAAAAAATATATATTTTAATTCTAATGAAACATGTAGATTTTGATTTCATAAAATTGAAAAAAGTATATCATGTTAATATAAACTTTTTACATAAACTAACTCATAAGATGGTGGATTACTTGTTAAATTAAACAAACTTTCGTTAAGATAAGTTTTAACTGATTTTAATATTATATTAAAAAATAAATTTTAATCATAATTTAATTTTATAAAATCAAAATTTATAAATGTACTTAATATATTATAAAATATCTTTATTTCTAATATTAGTAATATGAGATTTCCAAAATAGTATAGTGTGTGAGTACTTTTAATAATAAAGAATGTGACGGTAGAAATTTGACAAACTTTATGATATATAATTAAATAAATAAGGAATCTGGTGGGTAAGGTGACGCATGCACTAAGGTGTAGAAAAGTCGCCATAAGAACCAATCAAAGCCATGCAGCGCCACCACAGAAACGACAAGAAAGCAAGGATAAAAGGGGCATCCACTTCATTGCAAACATTTCAAACACCTTGATTTCTCTTTAACCCTTGCTTTCAGTTTTCTTCTTTCCCTTCTCTTTTGTCCCTTAATTAGCAAAGAACTATTTTCCATAGTTTCCCATTCAATCTTGCTTTTCACTCTACTCAATGGAGGGCAGAACAAGCTCTGTGCTCCCACCTGGCTTCAGGTTTCACCCCACCGATGAGGAACTAATCGTCTACTACCTTTGTAACCAAGCAACATCAAAACCATGCCCTGCATCAATCATTCCAGAAGTGGATATCTACAAGTTTGATCCATGGGAATTACCTGGTACATGTGTTGACATATACTAAAATATCCCTTCAAAATATCTAATTGCCTATATTTTGACCATATTGTAATATGTGCATGTGCATGTTTCTCTTGTTCTAACATGTCAAATTCTCATGAAATACAGAGAAAACAGACTTTGGAGAAAATGAATGGTACTTCTTTAGCCCAAGAGAGAGGAAGTACCCAAATGGGGTGAGGCCTAATAGAGCAACTGTGTCTGGGTATTGGAAGGCCACTGGTACTGACAAAGCAATCTATAGTGGCTCTAAGCATATTGGGGTGAAGAAAGCTTTGGTTTTTTACAAGGGTAAGCCACCAAAGGGTCTCAAGACAGATTGGATCATGCATGAGTACAGATTAATAGGATCAAGAAGACAAACCAATAGACAAATGGGATCCATGAGGGTAAGACTTTGCCTTATTCATTACCATAAGTTTTTTGTATGAAATTATAGGTATACAAATATTGAATATTTTACTTGAAATTATTCTATAGACTGCTATTTTATTTTTTTTGACCTTACCTTTGTACTTGGATATGTCATCAGCTAGATGACTGGGTCTTGTGTAGGATCTACAAGAAGAAGAACGTGGGAAAATCATTGGAGGCAAAAGAGGACTACCCAATAGCACAAATCAATCTTACACCACCAAATAATGGCACTGAACATGAAGTGGTGAAATTTCCAAGGACAAGTTCCCTTACTCATCTTTTGGATATGGATTACTTGGGTCCAATATCACACATACTATCTGATGCATCATACACTTCAACCTTTGATTTTCAACTTAACACTGTCAATGGTGGAATAGACCCGTTCATAAAACCACAGCCACTTGAAATTCCTAAATAACCTTTATGCAGCAGACTCAGGGAAGTACCAAGTGAAACAGAACAGCACCATCAACCCCACCATATTTGTGAACCATGTCTATGATCAAAGAGGATAATACCAAACTGAAAGAAAAAAAAATGAAATTGGATTATTTGGAACATACCAGTTAAATAATCCTGAAGATTCTTTGTAGAAATCCATATATATTATATCACCCAATGAATTTTCAGTGATATCCAATCAGATCATAGTTCCCACAGAAATTGTATATATATACTCTTTGTATGAAATACCATTAACACTTCTTTCAACACTTTTTATATTATTAAGTGACATTACATACTAATCCCCCACTAATTAAGTGTGATCAAGGTTATTTTTTGGGACTTACAATGATAAAATAAGCCCATTATTGAAAACTTTTAACTTGATGTTAATGGAATTACATCCAATACTCTGATTCAGATCAAAGCTGATGCTTAGATCATGCTTAGGTAGCATTTGAAGGCAAATACAGTTGAGCCACCCGCTTCCACCGCTCGAATAAATCATCACAATGATTATTTATTCTCATGACAAAGGATAGATACAATTGGGCATTGGAAAACTATGTACTGTGAGTCAATAATTGAAACAGAAAGGAGTTTTCAAATGAATTGTTAATTGAATTCGTGATTGGTGGCACCCTGTGTTGCTTATCCAAATTGATAACGGCGTTGTTGATAGAATTGGATATGACGTGTTGAGAAGGTTGGCATGTGCATGCGCTATATATATAATATAAGAATAACATGTGGCTCAGGGTCACACCTTTTATAAAACTACAAATTCTTGTGTTTGTTTCGTCAGGAAGTTGTTAGTTAATATAAAGTAGTACAAGTTAAACAAACCAATCATTTGAATGAGTCGTGTATGCGTGTTACATGTCTCTAACTTCATCTTCATATATATTTAATTTGGTTGGTTGTGAATTTGTGAGCCTTCTAGGATGTTTGGTCTGGGACACCAAATTGATGAGATGAAGCATTTATTTGGACTTGTAAATCCATTAGCACTTGAAGGTTGTGACATAATGATAAAGTTAACATGATGAACTGTATCATTACAATGCATACATATATAAGCATTTATTCATTTTAAGCTTTTATTCTGCCACTGTTTGTGGGAGATTATTTAACTTTTACAGATACACCAACCTAAGATAGTTTCTGGTTACTTTCTTGCCATTCATTGATGTTAGCTTCAACTTTTGCTTGCACTTTTGAATGAAATCCAGGGTATGGCTCATAACCAAATAAAGTATGGAGAACCTGCATAAAACAAGTAGACTTAGAGCCATACATATATAAATGAATATATTCAAGCAATAAACTGATGCTAAGGAAAGGTAGAGAACCATGCAAGAGGGAACTAGTATTAGGAATTCAGAATATGAAATTATAAGTACAATACCTCTAGCAATACAAAGAAAGGACCCGTTACAAAGGCCTGAATGAGGTTATCCAATAGAGCAGGTGCTCTTTTCTGTAAATAAAATATCTTAGGCATGTTAATATAAGAAATGTTTAAGTCAGAGATTGAGTTATTATACCAAAAGCTAACCTCAAATACTCCGTGACCAATAAACAGATGTGTCCAACATACTAGTTGAACCACCAGAACAACCTAGACATGATCAAAGAGCAAAAAGTGAGGCATGTTATGTTGATAATGTTTATGTATGCAGGACGAGAATGTTTTTACTATTTGCATGGGACAACATGGTAATATCTAGCCAACAAAAATAAGAAGCATAGCTACACTTTTTGGAGTAGGATTGAGAAAGGTAGGAACAATTGCAACAAAAAAAACACTACTAAACATGCATGATATTGTTTGTCACAAAAGAAACATAAGCATAACACAATCTACCAAAGCTATATAATATCTGATTACTTGTGAGGACTGCGGAAGAATGAAGATATTCCGCTATCTTCAGCCTAAACAGAAGAAAAAGGGGAAAACAATGAAATTGCAACCAGAACCACTGCTAGAATCTTCCTAGAACGAGGAATGCAAGAACAATTAAGCACCCTAAAAAGAAAGGAAGAATAAAAGGAGCAGAAAACATGATCGAGGACCAAACAGACTCATAACTTATAAAACAGAAGAAAATAGAAAGGAAAAATCTACATTTTATTAATGATAAATGAGCCTTTAAATGAGCAATACAATAAAAAAACACTATAATCATGACATTATTCAAACATAATAGACTCCTTAAAACATGATAAGACTTAAATACTTAAAATACTAGGTAACAGATAGCTTTATATTTATGGTGACCTGATAAGACCAACAAACTCTCGCTAAGATAAACTCTAAATGACTTTGATACCATGTTAAGAAGTATACTTTATGTCAAACTCAACCTTATAAAATCGGTTTATAAGATAAGGTTGACATCCACTTATATCATATGAAATATCCTTATCTCTGACAATGTAAGATCTCCAATACTAATAACATTTTGAGTTTATTAAATGAATCCAATTTCAGACCTTTCAGGAAGATATCAGTAACCTGCTCCTCGCTTCTGCAAGCTCAATAACTCTTGCTGCTGCAAGATCGCTTAAGATACAAATATTTGACATTAATATGCTTTCTTCTTCTTCTTCTGAGAATGACAGGGTTCTTAGACAATTTTATTATTGAAGTATTGCCACAGAAAATCAAAGTAACTCCTTCTTGCTTAAAACCAACAAAATCAAGATTTCTGCGCAACCATACAACATGACAGACACAACTAGTTGCTGCCACAAATTCAGCTTCTGTGATAGAGTTACAATGCGTCGCTTCACGAAATTGCTCAAGCTCCCAACATAAAAACATAACCAAATATGCTCTTTCTATCAGTATGATCCCCAACATAGTCATTGTCTGTGAAACTAATTAATTTTTACACCTTGCAGCTATCTAATAACGCGTTTTCCAGCCAAGAGATGTTTCTCTTTATGACTCGCCATGTACCTGCTGAAATGGCTTGCAAGTTGCAACATGCATTATATCAGGCCAAGTTGCGGTAAAATACATCAAGCTTCCCACTATTTGCTTGAAGAATGTGCCATCAACATTATCTCCTTCTATACCTTTCATAAACTGAGAGTTCTTCTCTCTACTGGTGTAGTGTAAAGATTACAATTTTTCATTTGAAACCTGTCTAATAGCTCTTACACATAAACAAAGATTCCACCATCTAATTACTTCACTTCAATCCCGAGAAAATAGTGCATCAATCCAAAGTTAGTCATATCAAACATAATCATCATGAAACATCATTTTCGGTAAGTACATAGAAACAATGAGGATTCTTCCTCCGTGACTAACTTCAGTAAGGACGTTTTTGAAAACCCACCTTTGAAACTAAGAATCTATGTGACTATACCAAACTCTTAAAGTTTGTTTTAGCTCATATTAATGCCCTCTTTAATCTATACACTTTACGCTAATGCCTATTTTTAATATAGCCAGAAGGTTGATTGATATATACATGTTCTTCCAAGTCTCCAAGAAGAAAAGTTGACTTTACATCCAACTAAAAGATGAACCATAAATTTAGAGCAGCTAGAGTAATAACTAATCTGATTGTATCATGTCATGCAAAACTTTGTCTTGTATATCACTTCACACCTATTGTTCTTCGATTTGGTTGTGGCCTAGAGATTGGACTTTCAGCATGTATAAAGGTCTCTTCACAATCATTTTAAGACAATAATTTTGTAGGTTTTTTCCTTTTATGTTGTTCAACTTCTCATTTTTACCAAATTACTGAATGTGAGATTCAAATTCACACTTGTATTCTAACATATTATGTTTTCTATCATCTTCCCTGAAGCAATCAATCTTGGATTGGCATATTGAATTCTACAAATTCTATCTTTAATGGTTATCTCATAACCTTTTTTTTACAGCTGACCAATGCTCTTTAGATTGCTCTTGAAATAAGGAACAAAGAGAACATTAGAGATTATTTGAGTAGAATCTCCAATGGTTTCTATTTTTACTTGTTATTTTTCCATAACTGAAATTTTAGAATTGTGACCAAGCTTCACAATATCTTTGAAAGATCCATCGAGAGTGGGAAACACTGGCTTGTCCCCACTCATATGATTGATGCACTCAATATCTAGATACCACAAGTTCTTGTTGGTTTCCTCCTTTGCATGACAAACCATCAAGAGAGATAACTTTTCTTCATGTTCTTCGTCCTTTGCTACATAAATTGTTTTGCAGTATCCTTGCCGAGTATCATTTTTAAGATGACACCTGAAAAAGATAGTTCTTTACTTTGAGATCCTTCAGCTTCATTGCTTCAATTTTTTCCCTTTCAACATTTGTCATTATTATGCCAATTATTGACTCTAGTATGCCATTGGAAATAACATGCAGATATTCTTTGGACTTAAATTTTTTTTTTCCATTAACATTATTCAATGATCATAATGATCATCAAAGCGAAGAATTGAAGGTTGTACAAAAAATTTCGCTGGCCATCACTTAAGAGCTACTGCTCACACTTATTTTCCTCTGGCTCTATTTTCTTTTTCTTTAAAGTGTTGACACCATTATTAACGTATAAAACAATAGAGAATGGAAAGGAAAAATCTACATTTTATTCATGATAAATAAGCCTTTAAATGAGCAATACAGCAATGGAAAAAACTATAACCATGGCATTATTAAAAAATGTAACAAACATCTAAAAACATGACAACAATCTAATAAGATTGAAATACTTTAAAGACTAGGTAACAAATTAGATAAGAGACTTTTATTCCACACAGACATCACAATTATATAATTGAAATACATATGTAGATTAGAAAATTATGTACACAATCATCATATAATTACAACAAAGAAACAAAAAGTAAATCCCTATCTTCAAGAAAACCAAATATCTAAGTTAGACAACAACAACCGAAAGATACAAGGTTCTAGCTTTTAAATATCCCTGTCGGGATTGGAACTGGAGTATATGGAATACAAGAGTATAGCATAAATGGCTAATGAGACAAACAATTAATTTTCCAAAAGAGGAGAGGGTTATTTGGGGTATATCGCATAAATGGGTCATTTTATGATAGGGAGCGAGATGATATGTTAATACCAAAGAACTTACAGGAGTACAAAAACAAAACCTACGAAAAAGAAGAAGAGAAGCAACCAAGGTGTGTTATAGAGGAGACCTTATATATAAAATGAAAACATTAAAGAAAATAAATAAGTTAATTTTCACATTAGTAAAAATCATATGATAATTAACAATATGATATGGAGTACATCGTCTCAAGAATTGGTTTGTTGGAACTCATGGAATTATCTATGACATCAAAAGAACAAAACAAAGAAGAATGAGAGAGAGAAAAATTAGAGAAAACAAAGCAAAGAAACCTATTAATTGCGGAATGCCAAAGTCAAGAAAAGAAAATGTATATACAACAAAAGAAAAAAAAAATAACAAACAAGATGATCTATTAGTAGATTAGACTATCTAGTGTACACATTTTTTCAGTAGATTAAACTGTCTAGTGTAAATAAATGGACTAAACAGTCTAGTGTTAAACAAGATTGTCTAGACGGTTTGTTAGCATACTAGACAGTTTGTTAGCAGAGTAAACGGTCTATTATAAACAAATGAACTAGATGGTCTAGTATAAACAAACAAACTAGACGATCTAGTATAAACAAATGGACTAGACGATCTAGTGCTAAAAATTCTATACAAACTGATTAGATGGAAATGGTCAAGTACATAATTCTTCCAATTAATCTTCTATATACAAAGACATCCTCAATAGGATAACCATCATTGGAGCTAAGTTTTAAAATGGGATCCATAGATAGTGTAACTATTGTGCTACCTAAGAAAGTAATGCATCAAGAAAATATAAGATACATTTGATCTTACTCAAGGAAATACCCTTGTTGGACATGGAAATTTTCAAGCCTAAGAAGTACGAGAAGCAATGATCATTAGTTTGAATGAGAAATTTAGTGTCAATACGTAGGTTGTTTAACACATAAATAATTAAGGTATGCTAGGATGATGTCATCCATGTAAACAAACAAATAGTGTTTGCTTTCAGGTAACAAAATTAAAGACCAATTGTAAACAACCTACGATGTGCTAAAGCACACATAGTCAAATAAATAAAAGAGTTTCTAGACACTCTAGATTACCTCCGAATAGAGGCTTCAAGTCTATCAGTACTAAACATTGATGTTTTAGATGTAAAATCGTGGGGCTCATATATTGATGAGCAATAGAAGTATCTAAGGGAAAATGATGAGTGACAAGCAAAGGATTACCATATCATCAATAAAGGAGGAAAAATCTCTAAAAGAAGTCACTTCCTTGAAAGGAAAAAATGATTCATGAAAAAGAACATCCCTTGAAATATTTTTCTTTTGTCTCTAGATTTTACAATTTGTATCATTTGTAACCTCTAGATTAACCAACAAAATTTGATAGAATGATGAAAAAGCATAATTTTGTTTGTGGAGAAGGACAAAGTTGTTGCCAAAGCCAAAAGTCCAACTACTTTTAATGATTGATAATTAGGTTTAGATCCATATAAAACTTGATAAAATGATGTTTGTTATAAAAAAGGTACCAAGAAACATACTAGCCTAGAATTGGACGGGCAACATGGATTAAAATAATAAAGTTCGAGTTATATTCAATAGATGAACTATTGAGTTTTGTTGAGGTCTCTACACACATAAAAATTGATGTAGAGTGTCTTATATTACTAGAAAATTCGTAAGAGCAAGTTTTTTGCGCTGTCAGATCTGAAACACTTAATGTTGGTCTCAGACTATGTTTTAACCATTTGAAAGAATGTTTTATAACATTAGCAATTTCATACTTGTGTGAGAAAAAAATATCTACGCAAAATGACTACAATCACCAACTAAGGTTAAAAAGAAAATGTTTGTCATCATAAGTAAGCTTACTATAAGACTCTAAATATCACAATGTAATATATCAACTAATGATTGACACCTTGTTGAGTGAAATGAAGAATAACTTTCTAAACTTCTCAAAAGAACAAATTTAGCAATTGAAAGTAGAAAAAATATATGAAATATCATAAATAATTTCATTACTCAAAAGTCGAAGGATTTTGATAGAGATATATCTAATCTAAGTCTAGAATGCCAGATAGGATTTGTGCTAGTAGTAAAGGAGACAAAATTATAGTTATTTGGTGAACAAGTTAAAGATAGAACAAATACAATCCTTCGATAAGATTACACAAACAATCTTCCAAAGTGAAACATCTATAAAGAAAATATTTTTAAAAAAAGGTAATAACAAATTAATATAAGTCAATGAAACACTAACAAACAACAAATTAAAATTGATTTAAGGTACATAAAAAAATATTATGAAACAACAATATAAGAAAAAGTTTAACAATGTTAATATCTACTACACCAATAAAAAACAAATTGATTGAATAAAAAAACGTTTTATATTAGTAAAATATCTATAAAATTGAAAACAAAATAAGGAATTAACTAATAAGTAATTAATGACACCTAATGATCCAACTACTTTAAACAAAAGAATTGATAAAAAAAAAAAACTAAATCATTGAAAAAAAATTAACCTCTAGAGTATATGTAATTATACTACTAGAAATAATCCACTTGTAAGACATTAGAATTTTATCCATGTCATCCATAAGAAAAAAAACCAGCACATTAAGGAGATGAATGCAAAAAATCCCTGAAATCTTTTTATAAAAAAAAATAAAAATATTTTTAATATCTAATTATAATATTTCTTCTAATAATTAACCACAGATAAATGAAAAAACAAACATGCTCCATACACATAAGGAAATCCAAAGATCAGGAGAAACTGCTACCATTTTCATATCAGTAAAACCGAATAACCTGGTTTACCTTCCAAGCTAGAGACAACCGAAGTTGAGTTGCAACAAAGCTACTTCCCACCCAACAAAGGGCACAAAGCAGTGCAGCTAGGGAACCAGCTTTGAGATCCAAAGCAACATAGAACAGTGAGTAGAGCAAAGCAACAAGGAAACCAACATTCCAAACTAAGATGACATGGTTAGACCAAAGGGAAAACTCCAAGTTTGGAAGGTTGAAGATGGAAGGGGAGAAGTGGAGAATGAGAAGGGCTGAGAAGAAAATTGGCCAAACAAACAAGACATGGATTGCTGTGTTAACTGGGTTTGTGTGGTATGCTCCATAGAAGGCAAAATGGTTTTCAAGATCAAAGAATCCACTCTTTTCCAACGCCATTTACAACTATAGAAGGCCACAATACAAGAAGTTCTTTGTTTCTTTGAGTTGCAGAGGGAGATTTGTTCTTTTCATGGGCGTAATATATGAATAGGGACACTAGTAAGCTTAGGTATCTAGAACTTGCAATAAATTATGAATGAAACGTGAAACTAACCAAGTTAAACAGTAGTATACAGTATTGATATTTGGTTGGATCTATTTAATAAAAAAGAGAGTTAGATTTGAGTTAAAAAAAACTATTTAAATATATAAAAACTAATATATATGTATGTATTTTTATAATTCTTTTTAATATCATTAATAAAAGAAATTTGTTATAATTCATTAAAATTGTGTTTTATTTTAAATTTGTACAACTATTTAAAAATTGTGCGTAATTGTTTAAAATTGTTTAGTTCTTCTTTTGATGTAACAAACAAATTTTCAATTTGTGTGGGAATTATATTATAATATTATAATATCAATGTTAATGATAAGTTAATATGAAATATTTTAACATCTTAGGTGTAATGGTCTTCCGAGGGGTTGATGTTAGGTGGATTATGTCAAGTCTAAGGGTTCTTCCTGGATGCGCAAGGGATTCATTCCACAACCCACCAACTTCTGCTTCGTCTAAGTGTTCTCGGTACGCAACACATCTATCTTTTCATCTTTTCGGTGTTCTTTCTTTTCAACGTCTCTAGTTCCTTCCTTAGCTCATCATCATTTCCATCTGATCGATATGATTGTTTTGGTTTTCTTTTAGGATGTATATGTCATTACTCGTTATGTTTCACATGGTTATCGTGTGGCTTCTTCGTTAGGTCTTCTTCGACCCAAATAACCTATATGACTACCATAACACTAGGTCTTTCCTTCCTTCGTTCTTGGTTTTTGGTCTTTGATCTCAATCTTCGATCTCAATTAGGGTACCCTTAATGGTACTTTGATGCTCAAGTTAGTATTCAGAGGGAATAAGGATGTTATAAATATGGGGGTTTTGACCATCATGGGGCTTTTTTTTTTCGTTTTTACCAAAATTGGATCGCTTTCAAAAAAATTACAAATTTGGGCAAGTCGTGCCAAGTTGGCACGACTTCATATGTAGAAGTCGTGTCAAGTTGGCACGACTTCTGCCACGTCATATATATATATATATATATTATTTTATTTTTAATTTTCTTATTTAGATATTGAGTAGTAAGTTATGTAATGTTTAAAATTAATTTGATACATAATTTTCTAAGAGTGTTAGTTTTAAGCAATAAAAAAATGAATAACTGTGTATGAATCATGTTTGACGGTAATGTAATATATTAATTTGGTTATTAGATTAATAAAAAATATGAAAAACAAAAAAAATGTTCATATTGCAGAACCGAAGGTCACAATAGAAACAATTGTCCACACAAACAAGCTTGATAATAAAATTCAATTTCAAGTTTGATTATTAATTTCCTCATTTTCTTTACCTAAGTATTTATTCCTTCATAAAAAATTTATTTATCAAATTAATTTCAAATATTACAT
>Ga0123342_1004397_pt1 | contig 21534 bp, 9 predicted proteins | sample Turbeawhitnodule_FD_89960 | JGI IMG/M metagenome (GOLD analysis project Ga0123342, IMG submission 89960) | Root nodule microbial communities of legume samples collected from Mexico - Turtle bean Mexico white nodule | ecosystem: Host-associated > Plants > Roots > Nodule | place: Mexico: Nepantla...
AAGTCGGGAAACAATCGTAAATGATTAATTATCAGGTCAGGTCCATAACCTAACAAAAATCAACAAACTCATTATCTAGTATTATTCATGTATGATTAATATTAAATCTCTCGTATAAATTTTGTCATCTCGAAAGATTCATAAGTCGCTTGAATTAAGTTGAGAGAACAAAACTTAGATAATAACAATTTTCCAAATAGTTATTTGAAACTATTAAGACATTGGCTAATCGTGCCATCCCTACATGTTTAAAACCTTTATGGAGATTTGTCATTTGCATCTCTTTGCTCTCACCACCCATTATATTCTTAACCAAAATATCTTTCACATAAACTTGTTTGTGTTTGACCTTATACACTCCCGAAAAACATTTTGAAAAGGGGGTGCAGGATAAGTTTTTTAGGGTGTATGAAGAAATTCTCAACTTGTTGGGCAGGGTGTTAAAAGCAGATTCTGATGCAAATGAAAACATATTAAAGGCTAATTTTTTTAGGAATATTGAAGACTGTATGGAGATTCAGTAAAAATAATATTTGGAGTCATGGTTGGACAAGCTAACTAGTAATTTAAAAGTAATAGTATTTAAAGTTGAAAAAACCATTATACCTTTTATTAGTAGTTATGCATGAATATACAATTGTCGTATTATACAGCATTTAACTACCGATGCAATGTAGAGATGTTTTAAATCATCATTTTGAAATATTACCATGACTTTTAGAATGAAATTTATAATGGTTTTAAAATTCTATCAAAGATATAAACCTTTTACACTAAAATTAAACTCAATTTTTTGGTTATCTTATGTAAATCCAAGCCTCCGCAAACCTATGACTCTGTTTTGGCTTTTAATCGCCACATGTAAATATTAATTTCAAATTTCAAATTTAAATTTACTTGTCAACGTTTCCTACCTATACCTCATAAATGGCAAAACAAGTCCTGTTTGCAAATATTCACAGATAAAATATACTTTAAATTGTAAATGAATAGGTTAGTAAGAGAGAAGCAGTTACAATTGTGAACTAAATTATTTATCAACTCTTAAACTGTTGTTCTCATCCACGAAATCGCCACAAGTATTTTGCAATTTACTAGGTTGTCCAAAAAAAAGACACAAAACTAAAAATGTGTTTATAGATGCAGATAGGGACACATAAGTCCCCATTGAGTTTAGACACTAAAATTGCTACCTGCACATGTATCTTCAGGTTTCTTAAAAGTGGGTAAAGGCGGGTAGAGTAGGCAAGAACACTTTAGTACATACCTACCCATTAATATCAATAGGGAAGTATATGAATTGAGTAGCATATCTATATTGCAGATACAAGCAAACTATGAAAACTAACAGAAAAGCTGATAAAAATTTATACGTGGCTGAACTGTGGTGCGGTATACAAGTAAAAGAGTTGAACGGCATGACAAAATCAAGATACAGACATAATAAAATTGTTTGAAGCTCATAGTTTTATACTGGGCATAACAAACTGATCAAGACTATACACAAGAAAAGAGATTTCTTTCACCAATTACTGCTTACAACAGTAACTAACATGTCAAGAGCCTAAGCTGAAGCTGTGCCAGAGTCCTGAAAGTATGATGATAGCTCAATAATGACGCAGGAATATAACTCCTATAGTTTTTGTTCCCCAGCTGGCATTTCATCTATAACATATTAACATAGATATATGAAATCACATAGTTCACCATAAACGGAAACAACCTCATGAATGCCTCTTGCATACCAAAACATTTTGAAAGCCTCGTTCTTGCAACTGATACAAAACATCATTTGGGTAATTTATACTTATTTTAAACTCCAATAGCTGAAGAGAAAAGACTTTAGCACAAAGAAGGCAGAAACCATGGATCATAACTTTTAACTGTCAATCTATTGATAAGGAATCCATACTAGAGAATTTATTCTCATTGAACTTGAGTGCACAAAATATTCAGATAAATCAAATGATGACGTGTTGCAGAAGAAATGAATGATATCAGAGTCAGAGAAGAAATGTCATTTTAAAATGGATTATTTTCCCACGTGGTATTTTCTTACCCTAATCCGCTTCATATATTTTCAGAGAGCATTATCCAACTATGATTTCAATTAAAAAAATATCCAGAAAGGAATTACATCCTTTGGTTACTTTATGGAATTGATTCAGTAAATTCCAGTCGTCCAGAGTCTATCAATTCAGTGGTTTTAGCCTTTCCTTCTTTACTATGAATACATTAGAAAGGAAAAAGAAATAAGAGTATTTAATAAAAATATCTCACACCTTAGTATCAAGAAGACATTAATCTTTAAAAGGAAAAGGGAGGTATAAGGAACTGAATTTTAATGCATGAAATAAAAGGAAAGAATGGCATCCATCTCATCTAATAAGGAATTTATTGCAAAAAAAACAGAAGGAATTTTTTCTTTTTGTCAGCCAAACTTTCATACCTTATAATTCACAAATATACCCTTAGTACAGACATTAGCATTATGAAACTCCTGAACTTCCATATGAAATAAAAGCATAAACCCTCTCTTCTTTTCATCTATCCCACTTTTCAGTTCCATCAAACTTTTTAAACAAGCTACCCCCCTCCCCCATTATTCCTGTACTTCACACTAATTTCCTCTAATTACCTATTGTTTGCCATAGTGATATTTATACAAAATAAAATATTTTAGAAATAAAAACAAGAAAGTACATATAGAAAAATGTAATTATTTATATAGAAATAAAAAGAAATAAAAAACTGCAAGCTGCAGTGTCTTGAAAATGATTTAAAAATTTTGATAAAAACGAAGATGGTGCAATTTTATGACAACAAGCAAACATGTTCTCTAGAGTGATAGAGGGAATACCCATCTTTTCAATAAAGAAATCCTCTTCTATGAACTATAATTAAGCATATTGACCAGTCTATCTTGTAAACTCAGAAATGCAAGAATCCTCTAGCTATTCATAGTGTAAAAATGGAACAATTAACCAATTACTAGGCTACTATGTAGGGTTGTCTCATATGCATTGCTCCACCATTGGCTCCATCAAAAAAGCAAAATTTCAGTAAAATCATTTAGAGCAAGACCATAATTACTCCAAGAACTTTGTTAATTTGATTTTATGATTAAATTTTCAGAAAAAGATTTATGAAGAATGCAAAGGATTTTGTAGTGAACCATAAAGTACTTAAAATCTTTCACCCACCTTTCCCAAACAATTAATCACAGAAAACCAATAAATGAAGTTTATATGACTTAATAAGCACCTGCTCACAAAATAACAACAGTGGCCTATTTAGAAGACTCACGTGAGTGAAAATTAATTAAAGAAAAGCTATAGTCTGTTTAATAAAATTAACTAAAAACAAGTTGGAGAGCTAGCTAAGTATCAAGTTTAATTAAGTCAATTCAATAAGAGTCTTGATATGTTAACACTGCAAACAGTATATACATACACTTCACACTCTAATAAATTAATATTATTTTTATTTTTATTTAATTTTTTAATTTAAAATATTATTATAAGCAGTGTTAGATTATGTATTTCACTGTTCATGGTGTTAAAGAAACTTTTTTTCATTTAATAAAGTGGCCGTTGTATATCTCAGCACACGGTTATCACCAAATCTGTCTTATGTGTTGGTCATGTCCTTGCACACACAGAGAGATTAGAAATGGGGAGGTGGAGCAGGGAATGTGGGAAAACAAGCTAAAATAATGTAAACAGAACACACAGTTTTGGTGCATGAATAATCACATGCATGTTCGGATGCAGGTGAGTATGTACACAAAACAAGTTCTCAAGGACTATGTAAATAAATAAAGGTAAATGAAAAACCAATACTAAAGACAAAATGCATAAACCTCAACAAAAATCAAATTCTGATTTACTTCAGATCTTCAAGTTTAACCTCATACTGTTCTGCAGTAGAGAGAATTTTGACACCAACCACGCCCCTTTGCCATTCTGAATTCCCCACTAACACAAGCCGCTCTGCATTTACTCTGGCTGCTCGTTTAAAAACCCTAGGAGAGAATAAACATTATGATTTATATATCATATCAGAAGACCTACCAAAGAAATTCAAGTATGCTTTAAGAAAAGGAACTAAAATGAAGAAAAAAAAGTATACCATTTTAGTGGTTTGCTTTCCAAAACCAACTCAACACTATGCCCTTTTTCTCGGAGAATGTTAGCAACCATAGCAGCACATCCTTGAAGATCTTCATCCAATGCGCACACAATGTTATCTATGTGCAAGTTAAGCTCTGGTAACAGACCCTTCTCTTTGAGCAACTGTTACAATAAAACAGACTTCAAGCACAATTGACAAAGTTGGAGAAACACTAGTCTAAGCAAAAATGCTGTGGAGCATAATTATCATAATAGACATTTACAAAATAGACATTCCCTTCTATATGAGCAACTGTTACAAAAAAAGAAAGGCATCAAGCACAATTGACAAAGGAGAAGAAACACGAGTAAGCAAAAGTGCACTGCTGCATAATTATCATAATAGAGATTTACAAAAAACAGACCCTTCTCTTTGAGCAACTGTTACAAAAAAACAGACATAAACAATGGACTGAATACACACGGATATAAGGATGATTTTATATATATAGATTCATTACATTTATTATGTATGAATAGAAGATATTTTGTTTGACTACGGTGAACCACTCTTGTGGTTGGTCTACAGTGCACCATATTTATTCACAGTAGGATTGATCTAGTCTTCACCATGATATCATACATCTACCACAGTAGTTTCCCATCTCTAATTTCAATTCCTCTGTCAAGTATCGTTCCCCTGGACCTCCCATTGAAACCCTAACCTCAAAATCTGACATCAAAAGCGACCTTCCCTCATATGGAACCTTTGTAAAGAATTCTTGAAATGTTGTGTTGATTGCTGATTTTTTGTTTATGGACATGCTTTGATGTACGGTAATGGAATTGCACTACAATCTTCAAGATAGATGATTGGCAGCGATGCAGTGAGATCGTTAGTGGCTTCACGTGATTGGGTGTTGTCGAGAATGTTGTTGACTCCAACTAGTCCCTTCTCTTCTCTTTCTTCATCTACTGTTATAAGAAACAGATTTCAATTTTGAAAAAAATTTGTGTAGTTTTGGTGCATATTTTGTGAAGTCTGTGTTTTCGTCCTGAGTTGTACAGGTTTGAATTGCTAAATCAGAATTTATTAATGAAGTGCGACCACCTGTGCAGGTGGCACTTTCAGTGAGGAAGTTTCTCCTAAAAGAATTTGCTTGAATAGGTCTTGGGTTCCCTCCAGAAAGTCAAACTCAATGATGGGGACTCAATTTTGTTATACTAAGAGACTTATAACTTTAGTAAAGGCAACGAAGAACAATGGCCATGTGGCAGCCATTTCTCAAGCTCCTTCTCTAGAATCAAACCCTAATTCTAAGTCACTTGTCAGCACCATGGTAAATCCCTAATTTATTTATTTCTTATTGATTCCCCAATAATTTCTCTATAATATTACCTGTTAATTTGCTAGTTTCAGTATTATCAATATCGGATAACGGAAAATATTGGGTTATGGCAGAAGCATTGTAGTCAAAAGAATTCAATATATACATATAGATAATTTAAAAAAAATACAAAAATATAATTGTAATACAAAAATAATGAAAGAGTCAATCATAACTAATAATATTATGTCTAGAAATTCAAATAACAAAAACATCAAATCAAAAACACCACAAATTTCAAGTTCAAAAATTTAAAATAACAAAAAAACATAAAATAAATGTCTTAAACTTCTAATTATTCGATTCTTCTTCAATCTCAACATAATTGTCTTCAATATTATCCAATGGGACATATCCCTCCTCCTCTTCCCCTTTAGAGATTAAGTAATTTTTCAAACTCAAAATCATAGCTATCATGTAATTCATTCTCAGCCCCAATTTGAATATTCTCTTTGCCCATCCTTGTTGGGGTTGAAGTTGCAACTGGACCTTTCTTATAAGCATGGGAAGATCCAATGACAATACCACCACTTGATGGTTGCTTTCTTTTACCGGTTGCTTGTTTCCTTGTATAAGTTATTAGTTCTTCAACACCTGAAGTTTGTCAAAGTTAAGTAATTTTGACAACTTAAAATCAAAGTTATCATGCAATTCATTCTCAACCCCAATATGAATATTCTCTTTGCCCATCCTTGTTAGGGTTGAAGTGGCACCTGGACCTTTCTTAGAAGCATGGGAAGATCCAATGACAATACCACCACTTGATGGTTGCTTTCTTTTACTAGTTGTTTGTCTCCTTGTATAAGTTATTGGTTATCCAACACCTGAAGCTTCATAAACAATTTTCCAATTAAGATTGGGATCATCATAAAAAACCAACTCATTTCCCTCCCCTTCATTATCATTATCATCATCTACTTGTCCCACTAACCACTCCTTGCATTCATCAATGTCAATCAGTACAATAGGGTCTATTTCATCCCTAATATTGTATCTTTGAGCAAGTAGTTGGTTATACTTTATCTAAACCAAACCATGCAACCTTTTGTGGTCATGCATGTTCCTTTTTTTTAATGAATTTGCATTATGAGTAAGTAAAATGTAAATTAATTTCTTTCTACATTCTACAAAAAAGATAATAATTGAATGAGTCATGTCATGAACAATAGTTATTACTTGCTCAAATATACTCCAATTGTGCTCACACCCCGACGAACTACATGTCAAACTTAAAATCTTAATTGCTAGTTTTGCAAGTTGGGAGTTGTGTGCTCATAATTCTTCCACCATTGAGCTATAAAAGTAACTTAGAATGTAACTATTATATGATATAATTTATATCTTAAAGCAATTTAGAAAGCGTTTAAGGAGGTAACTCAGTTAAAATATTTTTTGCACATCTTTACGTGGCACCAACCTCTTGATGTAAGCATACAATCCATTTGTAACTTCTAAATCATATTCCATTTATGGGTAGGAATAATAGAACTCTAGGTTCAAAAATGAAGTTGGCATGTCCATCTATTATCATTGATTGTAAATACATCCTTGTATTTACTTTCATTGTTACTAAATGACTTCATTATTGTTTCCTTGGCTTTCTCCATGGCTTCATATATATAGCCCAAAGCTACTTTTCTTTCCCCATCCACCAGACGAAGTACATGAACAAAAGGAGTCAAGACTTTGAGAGTAAATACAACATGATTCCAAAATGAAGGCATAAGAACAATTTTTGTAGCTTCCCTCCCTTTAGCTTCCTTAGACAACTTGTCCTTACTTCATTCATCTGAAGTGAACATCTTTCTCAAATTCCCCTTCTCTTGACAATTTTGAATGGTTGTAAGTTAGTCGTGTATTAGGCAAAGCTTCCTTGTATAACATTTCTTATTAAAAGGAATTCTCTCGGTGATGAAAGTCATTTAGTTAAATTTGATATAGTATCAGAGTTTTAATTGAAAACCCTAAGTCTCTTGTTATGCTATAGGAGCTTTTGCATCTTGTTTGCACTTCCTAATCCAAATTTTTATTGGGTTCTTCATGTTCAAATTCTTGAAATCTTCTTTGGTGAGAATATGTTCTTGGTTAATCATGTCTAGATAAAATTGTATTGTTCGATTCAATGGGAAAAATTATTTTAGTTGGGAATTTCAATTCAAAATATTTGTGAAAGGGAAGGAATTGTGGGTCATGTTGATAGGACTAGTCCAACTTCCAAAGCCAACCAAGAACTTCGAACATGGGATGCTGAAGATGCATGTATCATACCTTGTATTAGGTTCAATTGAACCACATATGGTGGGCAATCTAGGGTCATTCTCTACAGCAACAGAAATATGGAAATATTTGAAACTGATATATAATTAGAACAACAGTGCACGTCATTTCCATTTGGAATTGGAGATCAGATCATCCAAGGAAATTTGTCATTGAGCACTACTATCCTGTTTCCTGATTTGTGGGGTGAATATTCTGCTTTTAACAATGCAAAATTACCCAAGGGGGCACTGTCAAACAGTTCAAGAGGAGAACAAACGTGATCAGTTCCTGATGAAACTAAGACCAGAATTTGAGACCTGCATAGGATGGATTTTAAATCAAAATCCAATCCCTTCTATGGATATTTGTGTTGATATGTTGCAGTGAGACAGAATAGTATTGCTCTCAAAGCTATTGAAACAAAAGACGAGCTTTCTAACACTATTTGTATAGATAAGCAGCAACATTATTGAATTGAATAGTTTTTCACATTTTGCCTCACTGTATATACTGCCTAGTCCTAAACTTTAAGAGACGTAATAGATTAAGGCAGATAGAATTTATGAAAATACACAGAATGGTTTAATATAGAAACATTGTGGCTTTGAATATCTCTTGCTACTGAAGCTATAGACTTACTTCCACTATAACTGCATCACCAAATCCAAAACCACAAGCAGCAATGTCATCAGCACCAAAAGTTGAGAATAAATGATCATATCGGCCACCACCACAAATTGCTCGCAGCTTTCCTTCTCGGTCAAAACCCTACTGAAGAAATTTAATCACTTGAAAGAAAGCAATACAACACCAAATATATACAATAGCAACATATTAAAACAAGTGGAAAGAATCATAAAGAATGTAACTTGGTCACACTAAAATATTGCCAGTAAGACTCCGATATATTCTTTCTCTGTAAGCATTAGTAACATGATAGTTTAGTTGCCTATAAAGTATATACTCTTTCTTTTTCCCTTTTAATATAAAAGGATTTATCAAGAGCAAAACATATATAGTGGAAAGATAGGAAATGTATGCATTTAATCCTCTTGTAGATCAAGGAATAATTCTATAACCTAGGATCTTACATGTCACAGAATTTGAATGTATCAAGCTCGGCCTCCATGTAACATAAGTATGTACAAACTTCACAATGTCTTATGAAGGACTACAAACTATTATTTTAAAATCATCAAACAAATGAAAAATTGCTAAATCAAGATTATGGTTTTCATTGAGCACTTTTATTAAATGTTTTGTATGCCTACATGTCTTGGTATCTATCTTACATTTTCTTTACCTAGATCTTCCTTTTAATAATTTTTATGCTAATCTAGTTATTAAATGAGTAGGTTTATTGATTTAATCCTTTAGAACTTGTATTAGATTGTGTTGTTTCATTGCAGAAAAAGAATAATGAGAAACGGGAAGAGAGCCTTTGAAGAATGCACCTAATTTATTTTAAAATGAGTAGGTTTATAGTTTTAATCATTTGGAATTGTATTAGATTGTGAAGTTTCATTGCAGAGAAAGAAGAAATGAGAAACTGGAAGAGCCATTGAAGATTTGTAAGATTGCACCAAATCCATTTTGAAGGCTCATTGAAGCTAAATCCTTCGTTATTGGGGTTTGACATAGCTGGGACTCTTCCTCATGTATCTACTGTAAGAACTAATCTATGTTTATCATTCGTTATTTGTCTCCTTCTACGTGCTTAGTACTTGTATTGGGTTTATGTTCTTTAAAAGATTTATAGTTTGAATGTAGTTGGAAAATGATTTTGAACCTTGACTCGGTAAAGAGGACCTCATGGGTTTTGTATCTAAGAATAGAGCAAAGCTCATTAGTCATCTTTTAAAACCCCTTGTTCTTAAAGCAAGTTGCCCAGTTACGCTACTCAAGGGATTGATAGTTCAACAAAGGAACTTAGACTCTCTCACTAAGGGATTAGGTTTTGAACTATCTTTTGTGTCGACATTAATAAATAAACTTTAAACTTAATTAGAACTGGTTTACTAGATGCATGAAAAAAGAGTTTGGGAAATTAAACCACATCTTACAATCCTCGAGTAATCTGGGTTTTGCTACCCTCCACATGTTTGATAAAATTCGTCTACAGCTTAATTATACATTTTGTTTTAATTTTTTGTTTATTTAAACTCTTGTTTCTTATAATATTACAAATCAATTGAAATCATATTTCAACATACTGAATTTTGTAATATGTCAACTATTGTATTGGTCCCTATGGCAAGGATCTCTTACTCATCGAATACTTGCACCAATTGCTATGCTTGCGATTAATAAAACAGACTTCAACCTTTATTTGTCAAAGTCAATTATCACAAATTTTGTTACACAAGCCATTAATCTTAAATTATTTTTCAGTGACATTAAGCATGAAGTGTTTAAATTTGAAAACACAAGCCCCAAGAAAAACTTCTCAATATTTGAACGAACCTTTTACACACTTGTCATAGAATAAGTCCAACTAGAGAAGTACAGAATTATGCAACACATGTAATCCACAAACAAGATTTTAGTCAAAAACGGTCCTAACTCATTATTTAAATTGATGTAAACTATAACATCTATTTGGTATCATCCATGAAATTCTAACCTCAAATACAATACCAGTGTAGTAAGCAAGACCTCGAACAACTGACGCATCAAATTGAAGCCATTTCGAGAAACCAGTTTTTTCAGCAAGAGAGAATAGCTGTTTCAGATCAGCAAGTGCTTCCCCACTGCTCCCAAGTCTCTCTGAATACAACCAAATTTATATTTTTTGTAAGTTCTATGACTTGATTTTGCAAACTAATTGATAGTACACGCAATTTGTGGTGCCATTGACAGCCTTCAAGTACTTAGAAGTAAATAACACAACAAAAACGGGAACATTATATTTCTCTCATTATTTACAAGAAAAAGAAACAAAGCAAAGAAGTTGACCAAGAAAAATAATGAACTTTTCATCATTTACAGGCCATAACATAAGGAAATGATACATCTGGCACAATGCTACAACAGACTTCAAAAATGAGAGAGAATAAAGAAATATATTATTAATTTCGATCATACTAATTACATTCTCAACTCCTATTTTGTAACAATCACATTCTCTTAAAAGTTAAAATTAAATCTGCTGGAACAAAAGTGAAGATTCTAAGGATATTTTATTCAAATTACTAAGGTAATATTAGGATATTTTTATCCTAATAATCCCTTATTTACAACAAACAGGCTATTTTATAGTGTTTTTCTAGTATTCCCTACAAGATATAAGATTTCAGAAAATTGTAGAGGGTTAACCTTCTAACTCTGCCAATGACTTCACAGAAAGTACTTGCAACAGCTTCTGGACAGCCTCTTGTGATAGACCAACAGCTTTCAACTCTTTCTTTATCTCGTCAACTGGAATTTTCTCAATCTGTACCAAATTAACAATTCTTTTATTAAAAAAAAATCTTTGATATTATGATCACATCTTTATCAACAGTAGACAAAGACAAGAATATGAAATTTCAATTATTACATAGACATGAACTAAAAATGGGGTAAAACCATATTGATCCAAAAGAAAAATAAAGGGGGATACCCACACAATATGACATTTTACAACAAATAAAACTCACGATCTATTAGTCCACACATACAGGTTTCTTTTTGTGACAATAAAGGTTTGTAATATTGCTTATTCATTTGCTTTGTTGGCCCCTAGGAGAATGTTATTGAATATAAAGACATATTACAGACATCCACTAAAGATAATTTCTTGAGAATCTTACCTTAAACTAATAGGATAGATACATAGGGAAATAAAATGACCATGATTGGTTGGTTAATAGAGCTCCTGAAAAAATATTTCATTGTGTCATTGTTCAATAATGATAAAAAAGTCACCTGCACAAGGGTCAACCAATAGGGGATTCAAAAGGTTTGTCTGGTAGGCTGCCTGTGGTGCAATTTTTAGGGGCCAAAAAACCTAAGTTATGGATATTTCTCCAAATTCCTTGGCAAATTTCTATTTTATTTTATCAAAGTTTTTATGATTATATTGTTCTTCTCAATATAATGTCCGTATAAGCTTGATCACCTTTTACTTGATTAATTGAGATTTTAATTGAGCTTGATCACCTTTTGAACCTAGAATTCTGGACCCAATAGAAATTAATAGTAGGAATAGGCTAATTTTAATTAGGCATCTTTCAACTCTTAATCTATGCTGACAAATTGATCGTAATTCTCAAGTGATTGATTATAATCAATTGCTTTAGGTTCATTTGCTTAAGAGATTAAGATTTGAAGTTGATGATATAGTTGGAATTTACTAACAATAAGTAATTATAGTGATTTGCATGAGGGGTAGTTTAGAGAAACTCAACCCTGACATCTCTGTTGGATTGATTGCTTACTATTAGGCTCATAGTTAGTCAGGACGCAACACTTTCTACTTAAGAGTGGAACAACCCAAGCGTCTCGATTTGATTTGACCCACCTAGCCTCCGCCACGAGACAATTGATGTCACCTGTAACAATCTCCCCCTCAACAATTGTCTCACTGGGAATCGAACTCTTCAATTGTGACTCGGTTCACCTAGCCTACGCCATAGGACAATTGTGCAACTTGTAACAATCTCCCCTAAACAATTGTCCCACTGGAAATCTAACTCGTGACCTTGTCATATCTACTAATTGTTGAATTGAACGCTTATTAATAGGCAAAAGTTATAGTTGATAATCAGGCCACAACTCTTTCTACTTAAGAGTGCAACAACACAAGCGCCACATTTCAATTGTGACTTGATCCACCTAACCTTTGTCATGGAACAATTGATTCCACCTACAACAATCTTAATATCTATAAAATCCCTTCGTTGTTCTTGCCAACCATTCAACTACTTGTCCAAAGTTTGATTTCTTTTGCTTTACTATTTTTTTCTACTTTGCAACAAAATACATGCATTTACAATTACAACCTTAAACTAATTTAATAAACAAACATGTTTTTACTTGAGTATTACAATAATCCTTTGGGATTCAAAACTTGGACTTGAAAAATCCATCTTACTACATGTGGCCTATATCCATTTTCCAAAAAGATCAATTACCAAGTCTATGGTCTAAAGCGCCAAAATCAAGTATCTGTGGTCCCAAGGAAGGAGAGTAAGAGATGCAAGCAGTACATTTACCATAGTGAGCCACCACAGCAATAGCACAAAAGGTCTAGCAACTCACATACCAGCATACAAGGTTGTAATATGTAGTCATAGTCATAAGGGGTTGATCAGTCATTGAAGTAGAAGTCATAGTAGGATCAACAAAGAACGCTTGAGACACATTGGTCAAGAAAGGTGATTAAACATGTACCTTCCATCATCAATCAATAGTATGTCGAGCAGAATGATAGCGATCACACTTGTGGCAACTTTTGGAACTTAAGAACCCTGTGCATGACCACCTAGAAGTGCTACTTTGGGAAGAAAGGGTTGATGTATCCCTGATAGTAGAGGTAGGGGTCTTGATGGTGTGCTTCAGAGGAATTAGAAGATGCATGAAAGAGGTAAATGTCATCACTGGGGCCATAAGGGATCCAAGGATCTTATCTAATGTAGCACCATACTGACAGCAAGCCATAAACAGCCAGTGCAATAAAGGTGTTGTTCTCTTGCTCCTTCTTAGCCTGAGTTGGATTTGAAGCAACAAGAGGGAGTAGTTCATTATAATCATAAGGGCCACATGAACTCATCCCAAAGACGTAGACATAGGGTCGTCAAATTGTTAGACAGAAAGAAGATTCATCAAATCCTAACACCATACTGTCGTCGAGTGTTATCGGAGTAAAGAGCACATGCCTAAGTAAAATGCAAGATCATATCCAAAGACATCACTAGTTTTTCAATTTAAATAATTAATTGGCGAATATTTTCACCAACTCATTGGTAGGTCCTCAAATTAATTATATATGTGAGAATCCAAGAAATTTTAACTATAATAATATTGTAAATTAGGCATATCATATTCTTGTATTACTTAACTAGGGTTAGTTACATATTCATGTAGTTTTTTGTAATTATTCTTGTACACCTAACATGAGTATTTCCTTCCTTGTGTAGTTCACACAGACTTAATCACTTCCTTTTAACAAATATAGTAAAAGCATATTCTGTACTAGGACTGAATTTCGCATATAATTTTAGCATTATGTTGGGTGATGTGAAATATCATTTATCCAATAAACATGAACTAGCTATAGTACATGGAAATTTAATGGCATTTGATCTTAGCTTCAGCCTTTTGGTTCAACTTCTACATGTTTTTTGTCATTAACAATCCACAGGAACAAATAGAAGTTATCATGATCCCTTATCATATATTTTTTTTCATGGACAAATAAGGATCAAGAATGCTACAGCAGCATCAACAATTAGAAAAATAAACTGAAAGAGCAACATTACGTATCACTCACTTTATCAATAATGACGCAGACCTTGCCAAATAAATATTCTGGCACTGAATAACAATTTAGTACTTCCTGTAGAACCTGTACAGTAAGGAGATATCCAACAGAGTAAAAGACTGTCATAAACCAAAGCAATAAAAAGAACCATACGAATTAAGTTAAATGTTAGAACTAAAGCTGTATGCAGACTCCGTTTATCTACAAAGTTGAAACAAACTACATGCATTAACCCAGTGACAATGCACTTGACAAAATATTATTAATTAATTGTCACAATAAATGAAGATAAAACAATCATGCAAAACAGGCATGTGACCAAAAAGTGTCAAAACAAACACGGCAAGGAAGGACTTAGTTTGTATTGTGCAAAAATATAGGATATATATCTAACATACTCCTAGGTACTACTAAACCAAACAAAGTCTATTTTTTAACCAAGATTTAACAACACACTATGTTAGGGAAGACCCCAACCCTATGTTCTTGCCCATAGCAACATCCCTTAAACCAACATTTCAATGACTTTTCAACCACAAATGTAGAGCATATAGCTAAAAGAATTTGATAAATTCAATCTATCATACATCTTGACCAGTTAAATCTTTAAATTCACAAGTCGCATGTTCAGGTAATAGAACTAAATATAAACCCCGAAGAAGGGAGATGTGCAATACAATGAGGGAGATATGTTGTGCGTTTACATGAGTATTATTTATAATCATGTATTAGAGCATAGCAAAATCCCTCATAAATACATAAGAATAAATCAAATCACTAAAATTGTGATAATTAATTGCATCCCTGATTTCTAGTAAAAGCAATTTAAATATTCACCATGTGTTAAATAGGCTATCTCACACATACAATGAAAATGAAATCTCCACCTTTCGACTGGAAACCTTAAATCCAACATCTGATTCTGTGATTCCTATTCGCTTAAACAAAGTGACAACAGAAGATATAAGCTCTGCTTCAGCCTACAACATCAAAAGAAGCATGGTAAAAAAATACATATAATAGATTATAGTCCAATGCATTCAACAATATTAAAAGTACCATCATTCAAAATTTTAAAATGAGGTACATAATGCAAAACAACCATAAAAACTCAACCAAAAGCATGTCAAAAACAAAATATAAAACAAAAAAACAACACATCTCATGACTTAATAACAAAGAACGTTCAGAAATTTTCATTACTTTCTGACTAGACTACAAATAGAAGGCACAGGTTTCTGTATTGTTACAAGAGAAGGGAAAATGAATAAAAGAAAGCAATCACTACTAAAAGGATATCTTACCATAACAAGCTAAATGCTACACAAACATAATTATAATGGCACAACTACTAACTGATGACACCTTGGTGCCTAGCTTTCTGAATCAATCATGAAACATTTGACCAGAAAGAGGACAATCCATAACTTCAAAAAGTGCGTATATCAGGCAGCACATACCATAACCCCAGGAACACCAATAATATCCATGTTCCACTGGTAGTGCTCACGACGACGGCCCCTTGTCATTCTCTCATACCGCCAACATTGTCCAACAGTGAACCACTTAATTGGTAATGACACCGACTTCCTAGAAGTTATAGAACAAACATGAAAAAGAGAAGTTGGCATTCATATACAAGATATTAAAGTTAAGTATATTAAAGCTTAACTTTTCTGGCATAGATTAATATCAAAACTGCAAATATAGGAAAACCCTAAAATATGAGCATAAGAATTAACCTTACCCTTTCTGTATCACCAGCCTTGCCAAAGAAGGAGTAAGTTCAGGCCTTAATGCAACACGGCGATTTCCCCGATCTTCAAAACAATAAAGCTGCAAATTCAAAAGTATATATTTTAGTATTTAGTAAAAATTCCTTAATGTATTTGCATTATCTGCTCTCTTAATAAACTTTTTTATTAAAAGATATTTGATTAAAATGCTAATATTTTAAGCACACCACGGGCATGCTGTTTGTGTGACACAAAAACTATATCACACACTCAATCATGCATACATGTCTAGCTCGAAATAACCTAATTATAGTTGTGCTACTAGGAAAATTAAAAGCATAGCCTCTAAATACCTTAAAGCCACACCATGGCTCTATTCTAGCAATTCCTAATGAAGTCAATGAATAGAATGACGCCAATAAGACTCGCTGCACGCAGCATATTGTCTGATTTTCAATGTATTAATTGTCTATGTGTAGTGTGCAGAATAATAGAGAAGTAGCCTCAACTGCCGAAACAGGGAAACACCAAGATCATTTTTAAAAAATTATAACTTATTTGCATTGGCATTTAGAATCTAAGACCCATTTATCGGATGTTAAAAAATGAAACTTAAAGTAGCTTCCGCTTGTATGTAGATCATGAAGCTGCGTTTAACTTGGCCAGACACAAAACAACATGCACTTAATCAAACATAAATGAATTTCTTCTCAATATGATTTATGAAACAGTAAATAATCAGTTAGCTCAATGCTGATAATAAGTATTTGGAGTTTTAATGCTTATCTACAGGACTATACTACAACTAAAACAACAAGATAAGGAAGGAGGAAGCATGTCTATCAGAGACTCGTGACAATAAACATAGAATGACAGATTAACACCTAAGACATTATCCATCATATAAAATATTAAACCAAGTAACTCATCAAAATCATCACCGGAGCGCTAAACAAAGAAAAACACAGAGTTTATCATTGTCCCAAGCATAATGCAACTATGAAGTGCAGAAAACTTTAAGATAAAGTAATTCAGACCAGTTGAAAGAAGGCACAAATTACATAACTAGAGTTCAAACTAGCAATACTGAACAAACAAATGGAGCACGAGTATAATTCAAAGTCCACTGACATCACCTTTACGAAAACACTAATTGATTGATGTCACAGTCAAACTAAAAACTAGGGAATTAGTAGTTTCAGAGCCTTCTTTATCTGTTGAGATGTTAATAGTAAGATGTCATAGTGAATATGAACAAAAACGATAAAGCGAAAGAGATACCTGGTCCTTAATCTCTTCTCCTGCTTTCCTAGTGAACAAAGCCTCCGACTCAAGCACCGGATAATCAACCTCTTCGAATCCGTACAACCAGGAAACCTGATCCTCACATTGAAAGACCAAATTGTCAAAAGAAAAAACAACAATCGAGCTGAAACAGGCACAAGAACAAAACGGCAATGAGTAATTCGTATCCAAAACCACACACACCTCTTTGAAATGGTTGAAGAGCCAGTTGCGCAAGCGCATGTCTTCGGGCGGGAAGTCGCGCGTCCCCTTGGGAGGATTCACGTCGATTTTCTGAACATCGCCGCCGACGGAGGGACCAGGAGTTAACGCGCCAGACCTGCCGCCGGTCGTAGAATTGGTTTCCGCCGGTCGCGAAAGCGAACAGCGGATTCTAATGCTGGAGAAGGGTGCATTGAACGGGAAAGGTGAAGAAGAGAGTTGGAAGGTGAGTGAACGGAAAATAGGGTTGACGTAGGAATTGAAGCGTGGTTGCAGGGAGAGGAACGAACACGAGAATGACGTTGCAGGCATGGCAGTGAAGCTTAGCTTTTCTTTTCTTTTGTTTTGTGTCAGGTGTTCCTCACTGTGTATTGTGTGGAGCTTAGTTTGATGGATGGAAATGCAAGATAGATGGACAGGAACAGGTAGAATGTTGTTAATTACTTCCTACACTCCCATATTTTCTCCATGCATCTCCATAATTCTTTTAATTCCAAAAATACCCTTCTATAAATAGTTTTAGGTCATGGGGTTTCCTTGTTATACATGAATGAGTTTAGTGGTAAAGCTTGTAGAGTTTGTTGCTTTGGTGGCAGTGATAGGTGGTGATTTTCATCTCTAGTTAGTTCATTGGTTTCTTTTTTTAATTTTGGATTATGTAATTTTTCTGGACTACATAATCCAAAATATAGTAAGATTGATTTTATGTATTATGGATTGTCTAAAACATAATGTATTTCCATATGAGATATTTTGGATTGTCCAATACATAATGTATTTATGGATCTAGAAACATGTTTGAGATTGGACTCTCTACCAACTTTATATTATGGATTAGCCAAAACGTATTTATGCATTAAAAAATACATTTGAGATTGGTCAATCAAAAATATAAAGTTGTATTGAATATTGGTCAATCCCTAATGTATTTTGGGATTCATAAATACCTCTCATATTGAAATGAATTGAATTGCAATTACACTTATTTTTATGATTTTCACTTGGATTAAGATTGTGATTAGCAAGATAAGGTGATAACTCGATGAAGATTGTCACTGGACACAAACTTTACCAAGTGATTAAGTAAGTGTTTCGGGTCATCTTCTTGTAAAGTTGGGTTATATCACATATTAACCAATCCATAATATAAAGTTAGTAAATGATCCAATTCATAATGTTATTTTAAATTCATAACTTGAGTTAGAGTTGTGGCTAATAACTTTGCTTGAGTTCATAATTTCCTTCTTTTGCTTTCCTGTTTCAATCCTTTATCAATTTTCACCTCTCCGCTTCTACTTTTTTCAAACCTATGAATTCAAATTAAAAACCTAAGCTTGTTGTCATCCTCATGATAACCCTAGATGCGTTAGTCTCTTTGTTATAGTTCTCACTTTTTGATTGTGTATCTTTTTCACGTTCCTATCTTCATTCTCTAATTGCACATATTCCATCTATTTTCCCATGTTTTCATCATCTTCATCTTGTCCATCCTTTTATTTGTCTTAATCATCAATTAGGTCTTCTACTTCATTGGATTCTCCCTCTTCAATTCTTTCTCCATCATGTCCAATAATATTATCATCTCTTTCATATTCGTTTCTTTTGTATCTTCCATCAATTTGAACAGTTTACCATTCAACCATGGTTGCAACCTTTTTCTTTTAAGCTTTTGAGATTCATAACCAACCTTTAGATTTTCAAATATTTTTCAAAGGTTTCCTCGTATGACTTTTTATCATTTTAGTACTATTTGAATTGGTAAAACAACTATATGTGAACAAAAATCAAAAGTGATATTCCAGGATCAGATGTGGAGGTCTTTGTTAAAGGGGTGCTAAAGGGGTGAAGAAGACGAAGGGTGTATGGATTTAGGATTACTTATTATTTTTACTAAAGACAAAATGATTTTTTAGTAGACTTTTGGAAGTTCAAGAAGAAATTATAGGAATGTAAAAAGAAATTGCCTAGAATGTAATATTAATGGGCCTTTCATTTTAGGCCTCAAACAAACAACTAGCCTAAATTCAAATTATCTATGGGCAACAAAGGGGAAAAACAATACAAGTCTCCGTGTAACTTTAGTTATAATATTTCTATCAAATTTATATTTTTATTATTATTTTATGTATATATGTGTTGATATTAATAAGATAAAATTCATTATTTTTATGGATAGAATTGGGTAAACAAACATGAGTCAAATATAAGATTTTTTTAATTCAAACCAATTAATTTAAAACAAAATAGATTACTGAATATTTGTTGATGTCTTTAACTTTCCAATTATAATTTTAAAAAAAATAGGATCCCGCAGATATTATTGAACCAGTGTAGAAAACTTTCTTCATAATTACAAATTTGCGGTTAGGTGTTATGCACATAATTGGTGTAAAATAACATCATTAAATTCCATTTTACAGTAATGTTATACATATATATATATATATATATATATATATAATATTTTTTATTAATTTTAATAGTATACAAATGTATTTTTACGTGGTGACTCGACTTCCAACGTTTTACTAAATAAAAAAACACAATCTTAAGATAAATCTAAGAGACACACAGTTATCATTTGAAAAAGATATAATACATTTTAGCCTATAGGTATAATAAATACACAATTTTGTATACTTATCTAGTTTTTTCTAAAATAACTTGAATGACTATGTCTATCAGAGAGGAAGAGGACACCTTTATTTTTTGGTGAATTTAAAAGATTCTCTTTTAGTTTTTAACAGTGTGAATTATTTTTGTAAAGATAAAGTGAAATCCAAGTTCAAATTGCGGTTCTTGCATGTGAACACTACCTTTACGAGGCTAATGAGTGGAAGTTTCTGTGGAAGGTTGCACTAGAAAAACAAAGCACATACTTTTCCATCACAACAAAGCACATAATTATATACGACATTCATGATAACGAAATGAAAATAAGTTGGTACAAGGAGCATGTGTTTTGTCATGCGCCACCGTGACATTGCTTATTTCTCACTCCTCTTGCTAAATCAATATGAATGAAGATTCTGCCAATAAATTCAACTGAAAATAACTATTTTCAAAAGTTTTCTTTTGAAAATTCTACAAATACCTTTAAAAATAAGATAGATCAAATATGGACGTTACTCGTCCGAGAAAGAAAGATAATAGTCGAAACATCAGTAGATGAGATGATAACGACAAATCATGTCTTCCATATATTCTCTATGGAATCATTTTCCACCTGTTATCCAAATGTCATATTCATTTACCATTGTCGCAGACACTTTACGATGGGTTGTTGCTTATTATGCTCGGTGGTGCACACATGTATAATAAACATTTTTTTAAAGTGAGAAAGATATATTTTTTAAGAAAATACAACAATGATATTTAAAAAGCTTTATTAAGTTTTTATCTCTCATAAATTTAAATATTTTTAATTATCTTTTTATTAAAAAATTATCTATTCAAAATTCATATTTTTCATCTGAGTTTTTATCCTTTAATTTAAATAAGTGAATGTTATCTTATTTAATTCCCTTCATTTGTTATTTTCTATTAGTATTAAATGACATAGTTATGTAATTAAGATAACACATGATTTCATTATTGTATATGACAGTAAATAAAGTAAAAATAAAATAAAACAAAAATTTAAATACGATTTTAAAAACAGAATAACATAACAATTACGAGATTTGAGCGTGAAGATAGTGAAAGACATTCAATAACAAAATTGATTTATAGGATAACAAATTACGGATGATTTTGATTGTTTTCCAACAACTTGTTTGGATGGATCGAAAATGAAATATTGAATAAGGATAAACGAAAATAAATAAAAAAGTAAAAAGAAAATCTAAATACGGTTTAGGGTTGTAAATGTTTTCATGTTCAATCTTATGCATGAATAATAAAAACTAAACTTATAAGCAAAATTTGCCTACATTTAACTCTAATTCTTGTTGTAACCACTAAGCACAAATTACGTTACAGAAATATCTGAACAAACAATCTTATTATAATTTGAAATATGCTGTTGGCTTATATAAGCCTTACAATGAGATAAAATAGGAAACAAACAG
>Ga0123342_1004398_pt1 | contig 21534 bp, 12 predicted proteins | sample Turbeawhitnodule_FD_89960 | JGI IMG/M metagenome (GOLD analysis project Ga0123342, IMG submission 89960) | Root nodule microbial communities of legume samples collected from Mexico - Turtle bean Mexico white nodule | ecosystem: Host-associated > Plants > Roots > Nodule | place: Mexico: Nepantla...
ATATATATATATATATATATATATATATATATATATATATATATATATATATTGCATTTCACGTTCTTAGAAGGTTGATTGTTATTTAGTTATTAACAGTTTGAAAACTATTCAGTATTGTTTAACGGTCAACACTCATATATATTAAATATCTTATATTAAACTACCCTGTATTAATTAGTTTTGTACTGTTCTTGTGAAACCTGTTATAATTCCTTTCTGCTATAAATTCGAACACTATCAATGGTATAATATTTTTAAAATATTGTTTCCTTGCAAAATTATTTATTTGATTATAATGTTTTAGTTTTCTGACCTTTAATTTGAAATGTCATACCAAAATAAAATATAAAATATAAAAAACATTTATCCACTAAGCCTCCCAAACGAGCAGGACCATCCACGTATCAGTGTTGTTTACACGCGTTTGCTTGCTGCTTTCCCTCGTCATTGCCGTCATGTGAAGCCACTGACTCTGGTCTCAACATGTGTTTCTTCAAATAAACTTTGTTTTTTACTATTAATATTTTTAAGATTCATATGTAGTGTTGTCAAAAGAGGATCTTTTATGAACTTGGTATAATTTGTATTACCTCAGGGTAATTAAAAAACTAAAATAGTGTCATGTCACATTAAAATTCAATTAAAGTTGTATTACTTTAATATCACTTACTTATTTTAATAATTTTTTAAAATTTATCTATTTTAATAATTATGTAAAATTAGGGTTTAGGAAAACAAATCCGTCAAAAGAAAAGTTAATTTTAAGGCATCAATAGTCATTTTTCCTTTTAAAGTTTGTTGTAGATTTCATCAACTAGAGATTAGAGTTTTTCATTTTTCATTATATATAAGTGGATGCAAACCTCAACCTCATGAGCCGATTTTATGGGGTTGAGTTAGGCTTAAAGTCTACTTCGTAATATGGTATCAGAGCCATTTCGAGCCTATCTTAACGAGTATTTGTGTTGGACCTATAATGTCACCCGCTATTGAGCCACTATCAGACCACCCATAATATATAGTCTCACACACAAATTGATAGTCCAAAAACTCAATAACTTAAAACAGAAAAACTAAATATGTTAACAAAGTTAACACAGATTTTGATTTTTTTTCCCATGTAGATCCATAAAATATCCATTGGTTAGACATGTGGGCGATGCTCTGTAGTTGATGAAAAGGTTTGTAGTGGGCTGAAAAAATGAAGTGATGAGATTGAAAAAGAAAAATAAGCTTCATGATATGGGGAAGTGGACAAAGAAGGTGACTAAAAAAAATGTAAAGTGTTGAGATTTTGAGATGAGATAGTGTGGGTAGAAGAGGGTGGTTGTGAAAAAAGATTAGCTTTTTATACCACGTAGAGCAAAAGATGGTGCTAAAGTATAAGGGTTGTTAACTTTTTTATTGAAGTTCTTAATTTAAAGTTAAAATGTAATGATTAAACTAATGTTGGTATATGATTAAGGTTATGTGCAGTTTTCAGTTTGGAAGTTGTTCTTGTTTTAAAATTTTGTTTATTTTGTTTTTCTACCAAACACACCTTAAAGATGACCTAAAAGTAAAAACACATTCTGAAACAAAAGGAGGTAAATAAACACGAACACAAATGTTTGAAGCGGGAAGAGAGGAACTTCATAATTTCCTGTATAAAAAGGTTCAATTCCTTAGAAGAGGACACGACAAAACATTGAAAGTATCACAAAGAAACCACTTTCCTTTTTTTTTTTCAAGAAGAAAACAAAAGTATTTCCTTTGTGTAATTAATATATTTAGATATTCTACTAAATAAATTCATAATTTCATATAAGCAAAATCCACAATTCTTATTATCTACTTCAAATATAAATTTTTTGATATAAAACTTTTAAAAAATATATAAACTAAGTAACGTGTAATACATTATGAAATATTCAAATTACATTACTTGACTTGATTGAATTAATATAGTATCTTTTATATTAGAATTTCAAATATGAATAATATTTATAAAAAAAGATAAGTAATTTATAGAAATAAGATTCATAAACTTAACATTTTACGATTTTGAATTAGAAGTGATTATTTTATCTCTTATATGATTTATTTATATTTTTGGGTATTAAATTTCTTTGATGTTTTCTATCATAAGAACCCCACGAATAGTTTTTATAAATTACATAATGAAAGTTTCGTTCACATATTATTTAAATAATAAATATTATAGAAAATTATGTTTGATGAGTGAGCTCTATGAGTTGATTGATCTCTTTTATGAATAACTTTGTGATAAAGGTCCATAAAACTATCAAACTCTTAAGTCAGCAAAAATTTAAAAAATGTGAGTGAGTATATAATAGATGAAAGTATGGAGGTGATATTTATAGATTTTTAGACCTAAAGACAACATGAATAAATTACTTTCTAATACTTTTGATATATAATGTTTTCAGAAATGGTTAAGGTCCAATATCACAATTGAGTATTAATATTTATAATTTATATATTGGGTAATACAAATAGAAATTAACTTATTTTTTACATAATTAATACATTTAAAATATAATTTTCATTCATGTCAATCTAATCATCCATATATGTTTTTAAACTAATCACTAAAAAAAATAACAAAAAGTATCATAATTATTATGAATCACGGATATAGAAAAAAAATGTAACAAAAAAGTATCATAATTATTATGAATCACAGATATAGAAAAAAAAAATACACTATCCAATTTAAATATAAATAAAACCAACTAATTTATTTCATGTAACGATGTTATTATTAAAGTACTTTTTTTTAATCATGATTTAAGATAAATAATATATAATATAAAATATAAAATTGAAATTAATAAACACATTAAATTTTAATTTATTAAAATAAAATACCACGGCAAAAAAAAAAATAAAAAAACACATAAAAAAAATCACAACATTAACAAGTTATAATCACTCACAATCAAAATGATTTGGATTAACTGTTAAATTGATTGTATTAGACCATATAAATTGGGATAATTCAATATGGTTAATTAAGTAAATTAAATTGACATGATTAATCCACTTTATATTTTTTATTTTCCTTAAAATTTACAAATATCATGAATTTTTTAATAGATTGACTATGTAAACTTTTTATTTTTTTTATTAATAATGTAGTATTCTTACTAAACTTAAATTGAAATTATTTGGGGAAAATGACTCAGTTGTAAGAGTTGATTGATCTCTTGTATAAATGGTTGTGATGAAAGTATGCTAGTTTAAGTGCATAAAAATCTCCAATACTTAAGTCATCGAGAATTTAAAAAATGAAATGAAAGTGCTAAGGTGATATTTATAAACTTTTAAACCTATATAATATCTTAATAACTAATACTCATTATCGGATATTCAGTTGATTCTAATGACAACGTAAGTTGTTTACTCTTCAATAATTCAAAGATATACTACTTTTTATAAGTAATTAATGTCGAGTATCACATATGAATATTAACATTCGTGCTTTACATATTAAATAATACAAATAGAAATTAAACTTATTTTTTACGTAATTAATACATTTAAAATTCAATTTTCATGCGTATATGATTTTTAAACTAGTCACTTAAAAAAAGTATCATAATTTTTATGAATCATAGATATAAAAAAATATAAATATAAACAAAACCAAACTAATTTATTTTAATGTAACGATGTTGTTATGAAAGTACTTTTTTATTTATGATTTTATTTTTTATTGAGGATATCAAGTTTTAATGAAGGGGTTTTAGAGATTGGGTGTGGGGGGTGGTATCTTTGAGGAGATTGGAATTATTTTGAATTGGAATAATAATTGGGTTAATAATTGAGAAGAAAGCAATATGTGTGTTTAGGATGACAGCTAAGAGCGGAGAAATGAGAGAAGAAACGCGCGTTGGAAGTAATGTAATGGCTCCAAACGTAAAGTTGAGGTCTGAATCAAAGCGCCTCATCACACCGTTAAAAGTCAATAGACCATCTAAACCTCCACGCGCCTCATCCTTCGTCTGCATGTCTTTCACTCCACCAATCAAACGCCCGCGAACAACAAAGCATGCGATGTGAACTAAGGAAGAAAAATAACACCCATTATCCAAAAAATTTAATTAACCACGTCATTGCCCGAGATCAACGCGCCCAACCAAACCAATTAATCGCTCGCTTTTTTTTCAAAACTCGCGCAATCTCAACCCTTCATCGCACCCCTAACGGAGCCTGCGCTGCGATTGCAACAGTCAAAACCGGCGTGTGATTTGAACGTTTTTGTTTTTACGCGGTTACATTGGACCAGCTCCGTTTTTTTTTTAATCCTAGGTTGGGTCAAAAATAAGAATCATCGAGGGAACAACTTTTGAATTTACGGAGCCATCAAAGAACGATCCCATTCAAATTTAAAAAAAAGAAAAAAAAAAAGAGGAGTACTAATAATAGTGAAGCCCCACCACGTGACCAAATATCACACGCTTGCCACTAGCTAGATCACACCTTCTCCTTCAACTCTTACAACCAAGATTTGGTACTCTTACATATATTTCTATTTTTTTATTATTTATTGACATTGAAAAAGGGTGCACGAACAGAGATCCTGATAAGAGAGAAGGGAAAGAGAGATAAAGTTAAAGAAATTAAATACCACCAATTTCACCCACGAAACCCTCTCTGTCTCTCTCTCTCCATCTCCGTCTCGTTTCTCGTTTCTTGTTCCTTCAAAGTTCAAACCTAACCAAACTTCTCTGCGGTTTCTCCTTCCTTTCCTCCTTCTTCTTCTTCTTCACAGGTAACTAAAACTATAATAATTAATTAACGACTAAATAAAAAAGTAAACTTTCACGTTCCTTCTCCTTCAACACAATTCAACTCTGCCAACGCTTTAACTGAAAACTCTGGTTCAGTTTGTCGTAGAAATGGAGGTAGCAGTGGCCAAAGCGTTGAAACCGAGTTTAATGGGAGAGTTCATCGTTCAGCAAACTAACTGCGAGGATTTTTTCTGTCTCAACGCCAACACCGTCGTCGGAGGCGACGATTTCTTCGTCGACGACCTATTTGACTTCTCAGACGGCTCTCTTCACTACGAACAACAAGATTGCGTCGAAGAAAAAAAAAGTTTATCGGCTTCCTCGCAGTCAAAGGACCAAGGAGAAGACGATAGCAACTCCAATTCCACCGGCGCTTCCTATGATTCACTTTTCTCTGCCGAATTAGCCGTTCCGGTAACTCTCTCTCTCTCTCTCTGTCTTTTTGTCTGTTCCTTGTTTTTCTAGCCCTATTTTAGTTTTTTATTGCTTGTTTTTGTTTTCTGATAATTGGAATTTGGTGTAGGCCGGTGATTTGGAGGACCTAGAGTGGGTTTCACACTTTGTTGACGATTCCCTCCCGGAGCTGTCACTTTTATACCCGGTTCGTTCGGAGGAAGTGAACCGGCGGGTTGAACCGGAACCCTCAGCGAAGAAAACGCCTCGTTTTCCGTGCGAAATGAAAATAACGACCAAGGCGAGAACTGTACGGAATAGAAAGCCCAACGCTCGCGTTTGGTCGTTGGGCCCGTTGCTCTCGCTCCCGTCCTCGCCGTCTTCGTGCTCTTCTTCTGTGACGGAGCCACCCGCGAAGAAGCAGAAGAAGCGGGCCGAGGCCCAGCCTGTTGGGGCCCAGGTTCAGCGGCGGTGCAGTCACTGTCAGGTGCAGAAGACGCCGCAGTGGAGGACGGGCCCCCTGGGCGCCAAAACCCTCTGCAACGCGTGCGGGGTTCGGTACAAATCGGGCCGGCTTTTTTCGGAGTACAGACCGGCTTGCAGCCCAACCTTCTGCAGCGATATTCACTCCAATAGTCACCGGAAAGTGTTGGAGATTCGCAAGAAGAAAGAGGTGGCTGGGCCGGACACCGGTTCAGCCCAGGCCCAAATGGTTCCCACCTGCTGATACTTTAGATTAGGAAGAGAGAGACATGGCAGATTAGGTATACAGAAACCGGTTTGAACCGGTTTGTTCTTTTTTTTTTGTATGATATTTATTTAGTGTTTTTTGAGCTATAGTTAGTGGTAGGCCGTAGTTAGGTGTCGGATATTATTAGAATAGGAATTAGGCATTGATTGTTTGTAACGATGTATCCCATTTTCCTTAGCCTCTTGATTTTATTTAATGCAATACAAATGTTATGAAGATAAATAAAGTTTTGGGCATTTTTTTGTTTGATTATGGTGAGAGTTTGGGTGAAAGTTGAAATTTGGTGAAGGTGTTAGTGGGAAACGGAGTTGGATTGGTTGAAAGTAGTGGGTGAAATAGGTTGTCCTTTGGATGATATTATGGGAAGAGCATAGTGGAAGTGCAGTGGGCAATTGTTTTTAAGTGGTATAGAGAGTGTGTTTATTGCAATCCATGTAACGTGCCTGCATGTGGGTGAAGTAGTAGTTGGTGGTGGGACACCTAATTATTTCAACGATTAATCAATAACGTCCATCCCATGGAGGACGATGCACGATTCTTACCCCTCACACCACTCACTCCTAATGCTTCATAACAACATAACCCTCTAATAAAGCCTCCATTTTATTCTTCGAGTTATAGTAGTGTTAACAATACCAAAATTGCAATCACACTTCAACTATGTTTTACTCAAACTTTCTTATATGATTTTCAGAACATTTAAGAAATGAATCAACGTCCACCTTTATATAACTAAGGATGAAGTTATTCACGAGTTGACCTTCACGACTTTAGATATTATGGTCAAATAAAAAGAAAGAAACCAAACTTTTTCAATGCTCCTCACCTAAAATATCAATTACCCAACATAAAAAAAATAAAAATCTGAATAGTGAATAGCAAGTAATTTGGTCGAAATAGTTTGCAGCACTCAACATTGCCTCACAAAAAAGCAAAAAGTCCTCAAGATAAAGAGTGACGTTGAAACGGTTTGTGTATTGCATCACTGACTCACACATACATAAAATTTTGGTGGATAAGGACCAAGTCTAACTCTGCTTAACTTCAATCACTGAAATCACTATACCTTTTTTTTTTCTTGCCAAATTTTAAGAGAAGATAAACAGGTCTCATTTAATGGAATCTAATATCGAGACTTTTAGTGAACTATTCAAAACTTTAACATTGAAACACTCTAATGTTTGATTATTAGGTTCAATATTTAGACTATTCTGTGCTTGCTTAGAAGAGACTCAACAAGAGGACTTGGCTGCAACTTTGAACACAGAGGGCCCTCCACCATTATAAATTTTATGTTTTTGCATGCTGTACAAAGCATGCAAGTTGCCAACTGCATATATTATATATATATAAAAAAAATTTACACTCTTAAAAACCTTTATTTTGCAATTCATTTTAAACCGGATGACTTACTGAGTCGATCAACACTCGAATCAGCTAACCATCTAACCATGATGGTGAGAAGGTCACATGACGACATGTGACCGACCGACCCTTGACGACGAGTCAAGGGTTGACTAAGTCAGCATGGTTAATCCATAATTAATGATTGTTTAGTGCAACCCTAAACATGAACCAACCTCTTAATCCGCCCCATCAATGAAGGTCCATTAAGGTAATATAAATAGCACGCATTTCAAGGAAAAATGTACGTCATTATCTATAGTACTCTGATACTCGAGTGCTGACACCCTGATTGACTTGAGTGTTGGAGTGCCTTCTGCAGGTACCATCCCCGCCTGTGGTGCCAGACGACCGAGAAAAGGAAGGCGAAGCAGAAAACTTGAAACACAGTAACCGACCAAAGACATAGACAGGAGAAATCGTTCTTTAAGTTCAAAACCGTTCGAGAACAATTAATTTAAGTTATTTTTTTTAATGGGTGCTGCAAGAATTTGGTTCAACTTGATTTAATTTGATAAAACTGGTACAATTCAAAACTTCACTCCAGTCTAATAAAAACCACTTTTTAACTTATACTTGGTTTTATTTAAGTTTCAAATTATTCAGTAAATCTATTTATTCAATTGCATGAACTAGTCAAAATATTTTGCATTTACAACCTTTAAAATTCACTATCAGCAGCTTATAGAGAATGAATAATATATAAAGGGAATATAATTTTCATAGTTGTTGTTTTTAGTGTTATTTTTTAATTAAATAATTTTACTTTTTATTGAATTAAAATAATTTTATTGATATATTGACTGTGAAATGGTAGTTTTTATTGGTTGATGTCAAAATTTCACCTTTTGTTATTCTTCTTCCTATTATTATTATTTTACCAGATTATTGAAATGTTCTAACTCTTCATTATCAATATATATAGCTAGGAAATAAAAGGTTGTATATTCTCTTGTATCTCAATCAATTAGGTCTACTTTTTTATTCCTCTTCTATTTCTAAATAAGTTTATAGAAAGAGACTATTTTATTAAAATAATTTTTTTTTTCTAAAATAAGTCTAAAAAAAACTCAACACAACACAACAAAACTTAAAGAATACTAGCTTAACTCTAACTTTAGTGGAGGAATCCTTGATTGAATAAACAATAACAATTAATTTTCGCTCATTTACGTTTAATATTCTAGAATTAATATAAGATATTAACTCCCATGTCATAATTACATTATTTTATTTACTTTCCATATTTTACTCCCTTTATTTTCTTTTATTTGTCTTTAAGTTGTTTTGCAAGAACAAAGAAATGTCGTAAATTTTATTGTTTTCAGTAAAATATTTATGTAGTTTATTATTTTATATATTTTTCTTTTCATCTAACATAAAACACACACACAATATTACATCATTTAAAAATTAAAATTAATGAATGTAATGTTGAACTTTACAGTGATGAATAAATAAACTTTGTTTTTAAGAAATCTGAAAAAAGAAATGAAAGAAGTATAAATGAAAAACAATTATATTATACGTATAATTATTGAGGTATGAGGAGGACCAAATTAATTACGTAAATATGGAGTTTTACCAAACTAATAAAAGTGGTTATAATCTCAGTCGAGTTGGTCAATTAACGACGGCAAAGAACTCATTGCTGAATTTGCTTCTAACGACAAATCTACAATTTTGGTTGTTTGAGAAAGCTATGATCTTGTGATAACACAATCTCACGAACCATAAATTAACAGAGTCCCAACACCACCAAAGAGGCTTGTTCATGGAAATAACAGGAACGAAAGCTAAAACAAAAGTAGAAAAGGAGAAGCACATGCAGAAACAAAACATGAAGACAAATGTTTAAAGCAAGAAGAAAAAAACCACTTCTTTTATTTCTGCTATATAAGAAAAGGTTCATTCTTAAAGAAAGCATTGAAAGCAACACAAAGGAGCCACTTATTCTAATACTTTGTTCAAGAGGGAAACAAATAGCCAAATTGCTAAAAAATCCCATTTTTTTGGCCCATCATTAGAAAAAGGATCAGACTTGGTCAAAAGTGGAATTTATTATCCCGTAAGTCTTTGGAAAAATAGGTGCCTTAAAGGCCTCCACTTTCTTAGGATAATAAAAATAAGAATATAAGTAAAAAAATTATTATTATAATATTACTAAATTGAAAAAAGGGATATATATATATATATATTAATTTTGATAATATTATAATTATATAATAGGAGTAATTGTAATTTTTTATTAAGATAAATATAACATTGTTGTACTGGCATGAACCGAATGGTCAGTGTCATGACTCGGTTTATCGACACACCTAATCCATTAACGCTCAAATCAAGGTTAGTAAAACTAAATTATCATTAAGAATTAGGTAATACAACCGTAAGTGTGATTCATCCCACTAATCAGGTTCAATAAGGTGAGTCCATTTAAATAATATAAATAGTGCACATTCCAAGAAGAAAAGTACGTCATTATCACTGTACATTCCCGAGTGCTGAATACATTTTTTACTGACTTGAGCGTCGGAGTGCCTTCTACAATTACTTCCCCCATTTAGCATTCACCCGAGAACCAAAAGAGTAGCACGAAAGTCAGAAAGATCGTAGTGAAGTTTGAGCAACTTGTCCAAAAGAAGAAAGAGGATGAAGCCTTCAATAGTTCTCTAGGGCTATCTCCCTAGCAGGAAGAATTGTAAATATTTTTTTACCCATCATAAAATTTATAAAGGTGGTTGCATTTATAAGGGCAAAAACAATAAAAAAATTTGTGTATAAAAACGGTTCTTCACATAAATCCACATTACTAACTACTAATTATTATAGATTATAGATAAGCAAAAGGAAGGTTAAGAAAGGTTAACAAAATATATATATTGAACGAACACGTTTTTCATCACTGTTTCAAATTTGTTGAAAATTACACAGTTATTGAGTTGCACTTCTTATATAATGAATTTATGAGATAGTTTTTGTAAATTTTGGAGTACGTTATTAAGCCTTTTTTTAATGAAAATATGTTTGTGATGGAATACTTTTAACGTAATAATGTTATTAGGACAATAATTTTCACAACAATGATAGAGAGAAACAAAGAATTGTAGAATTTATAAATAATATGACAGGGCAAGACAAAGATTACACGTTACATGAAACAAATGTACTAGAGTCAGAATGAAAATCATTCTATAATAGTAAATAAAGAAAATGAAATTATACTTTTCATAAAACTCTTAAAACATTAACTAATGTTACATCCATTCTTAAAATGAATTTTAAGCTTAAATAATCGAGTCTTACATCCATTGAGAAATCAAAGGTTAAAGTACCATTACAAATTTAGCTTAAAATATTGCCTCTAGCAAGAGTTAATTAACATTAATTTAGTAAAATAATTATTAACCATTTTAGAATAATAATTGAGAAATTAAACAACTTTTATTGAAATCATATAATTTAATAATGTTATAAATACTTCATCCCATTCATTGATAATAAAATCTTACGTTCAATACAATAAATCACAAAAATGTAATAAAATTTTACATAAGGTACATTTTAATATGTCCAATGTCCTCAAAACATAAAATCAGATAACTTAATTGTATTTTAGTTTACATACAGTAATGGTTCAAATTAAGGTTATCACCTTAAAATTGTATTCAATAATTAATAGAATTGTTGTAATAGAGGTTTGATATATTATTAATTTGTGTGTAGACTTACAAAAGATGATTTATAAAAGAATTAAATAAAAATAAGAATGAATTGTTACATTTTATTTTTGAAAATGTTTTTGTAGCTTATGTAAAGTAATGATATGTTGTATTTCTGTTACATTTTTATTATCTATTGTTCTAGAACGGGTGTTGAAGCCTAGAAAACGATTGTTTTGTTCCTCCCTTTGGTCGGTTGTTATCACTCTCAGCTTCCTGCTTTGCCTTCCTCCTCTCGGTCGTCTAGTAGCACAGGCTGGGATGATACCTGCAAAAGACACTCCGACGATCAAATCAGTCAAGGTGTTAACACTCGGTTGTTAGAGTACTGTAGATAATGACGTACCTGATTCTTGGAATCTGTGCTATTTATATTACCTTAGTGGACCTTCGTTGGTGGATTGGATTAGAAGATTGGTTACTGTTTAGGGTTGCACTAAACAGTTCTTAACTATGGATTAACCTTGTTGACTTAGTCAACTCATGACTCGTCGTTATGGATCGGTCGGTCACATGTCGTTGCGTGACCTTCTTGTCGTGGTCGACCATACCATTACATCTATTAAATAAATTTTAAGAGGGTTGACTTAATTTGAATAAGAGAAGGTGCAAAACAGCATATTGCGGTAAATAAATTTCGAATTTCAAAGCACGGTAAATTGAAGCACTTGGGACCAAAAGAATTTTAAAAAAATCATAAACTAAAATGTGGAAATAAAAAATGCAATTAAGTCAAATTTAAGATATAGAGGGGGAAGAATAGAGATATAAAGGAGAAACAGTTACACCAATCAAACGTTCTTACTACGAAATTGCAAAAAGAAAAAAGAAAAATCAAACGAATTTATACAAGGACATGACGGCTACCGAACAAAGTAGGTCCGTGCGAAAATTCTTAGCCACCATGTGTAAGTAAAGTTAAAGCTTAAGCTTGCAACAAAGAATAATCTTCGTCCTTGGTCTTATCAGAAACATTTATTTATTTTTGCTTTGGTTCAACTTATTTAAAAACATATTCACTGGTATGTATCAATTTATTAATAAAAGTTTCAAAAATAGGTAATTATTTATCCAAATTATTCTCTACCTTACATCCTAGAAAGTTAAATATAGATATGGTTTTGTCATACCTTTACTGGTGGAGAAAACTCTCAGCACTCCAACTTTCGGGCAGCACCACAAGAATCCCCAGACGAATAGAAAAATATCTTGTGCCGAGAGAAGATAACACTCTAACCTTTCACTTCATCGAATCTCAAATGTCGCTCTAAAAATCAAACCCGTAGAATCTTCTATGATTCTGTACACAGTTTTTTTTGGCGGGGTTTCTAAAAATATCGGTGACGATCTTTGAAATCAGTAACTATTTATTTTTTAAAACCAACATCAAGACCTCAGGAATAGTGCATCCTTTGTCATTCCATATATAACAACCGTTGAAATCAGTAACGATTTATTTTTTAAAACCAACATCAAGACTTCAGGAAAAGTGCATCCTTTGTCAATGCATATATAAGTTCGTTTCAATTCCTTCCATTAGTCTTCTTATTAAGATACAATAATTCACGTCAAATAGAAATTATGATTTCATAACATATAAAATCATAACATATATAAGTGTAAATCTCACCAAATTTTACAATGTTGAATTAGGTTTAAATTCACTTCTTAATATGATATCGAAATCATTCTGAACTTATCCTAACGAATATTTATTGAACTTATCAGATTATCCACTATCAGACTGTTACAGTCTCAACCTGGAGAGAATGTGTTTTGGAAATTCCACATCGATAAAAGATTAAAATATTTCATAATATATAAAGGAATGTAAAATTTTATAAATCAATTTTATAAGGCTGACTTAAATTTAAAGTTCACTTCTTAATAATACTAATTATCATTTTGTATACATTTTGTTTTAGAAGTGGGGATAGGATGTATTGCACATTTAGTCAAGGTTGAAATTCTAATATTCACCCAAATACACTATTGTTCTCGTTTGAGGTGAGATAAATGAACACTCGAAGTTGTTGGATGTGATCTGCCGATGACTTTTCATATGTTATTCTCCCACCTCTATAAAATTTTTTATATTTCAAAAATATTTCTTTGTAATATTCTGGATTACATAATCCAAAAGTTTTTTTTCCAAATTCATAATTAGTTTTTGGATTAATAATCTAGAAACCTTTTTTAAGTTGTATAATTAATTTTCGGATTACATAATCCTAAAGTCTAATTTAACTTTCCGATTATGTAATCCTGAAACTTTTTTTTTTTAAATGTGTATGAATTACATAATCCAGAACTCAAATCCAAACTTTCAAATTATATAATATGAAATACCATTTTTTTAAAATATATTTAGAAATCCATAAGCTATTTCTGATTCCGAAATTAACTTCTAAATTATGTAATATGGAGATGGCACAAGAAGAATAAAAAAGGTATTTTAATATTTTGTATAGAATAGAAGTGACAGAATAACATATGAAAGTGCAAGGAAAAAACAGTTTCTGCTGAGTTATAAGGTAAATCCAGGTGATTGTTATCCACTAACGAGCGATTTATATTCAATGGACGTAGTGGTTAATATTACATAAACAATATTTATTAAATGCTTATTGTCTAGGCACTGGGTAATACAACTACAATTGGAACTTTAGTCTTGCGGAAGCAATGGAAAAAAATTGGTGCTCCTAGTATTTTACCGAATTGCTAAGAAAAAGGTAAACCGAGACCTCAATACAGATACAATTCACCCTCCACTCAATTTACGGAAAACTATAATATGATGCGGATTACTGCGAGACCCACTGCAGATATGGAAACCAGAGTACCTATGCAGTATTTGATCACATCATACTTTGCAGCTTCTACCTGGGCTCTTAATTCATGAATTTCCTGAAAGAAATATCCCCCTTCAGATTTCAATCGAAACTGAACATTCTCCAAATAAAAACTAAAATGATCATAAACTCACCCGATCGAGTTTGTTTGTCAAATTGGAGGTTTCAGCGTTCTGATTTGCAAGCTCGTCACGTATGCGTCTGTGCTTATATTTGAAAGATATATAAATATATGAGAGAGTAACATTAGGTTAAGCCAACTAAAGATTACTACGTCAAGAGTATCAAAAAATTAGAATTGTAATTAGTGCAGTTTATTTTTTAAGTAGTCATTTTGAATAGCTTCGCGAAAGAGCTTATAGGGTGGGAATATTATTCCCCAAAATTTCATAATTTCACTTACCCTCTTTCAAGATTCAGGTCTAGACGTTGTCCAGCAGTGACTTTGTCAATCTCGTTCCTGACAGATAATCAAAGACATTGAAGTATTACTTGTGAAAGTGGAAATGAAATTTACTCAGTTGGAAGAATATTTTTGTTTGATACTCCTAGGTGCGGACCTCAAATCACTTCTCATCTTCTCAATGTTACTACGAAGCTTTTCAGTCTCACGTTGCAACAGAGAAAAATGATGCTCCTGCATCCCCAATCATTGAAAATGAGTTTAACAATTACACTTTTCGCCTAAATAGCACAACACAACACTATGCCTATACACAAGTTTATTTTTTTCCCCAGTAGAATTTGTTATGGTCAGAATAGAATATTGACCAGCACAGTATGTAAATAACTTTAAATTTTCGATGCCAAATCCTAACTCCTGACATTGCATCTGAATTGACAAAGGCCTAATATTCATGAAACACAAACTGGGGCTTTTAATTTTAATTAGCAGAAGCAGTTGAAAATTTGAAACCACTGTTGCATGGCATACTTCTTCCGCAGCAGTAACCTCAGGCTAACACCAACCCTGCTCCTCTTCTTCCCTTTTCCTACTACATTTAAGTTTTTCCTTCTTTCCTAAAAGGCATCTACATTTTGAAACAAACTAACAATGGAATATACATATAGATTGTAGTAAAAGAGACTTAGAAGACGAACAAAATGACTCAGCATGGTTCAACAATGCCCTTAAGGACTTTGTTGCGTTCAAACAATCACTAGAAAAAACACAAGACCAAGAATGAAAGTAAGCAATTGTATTATAACAGAAGGTTCCATACACATAGTACATATCAACACAATGTATATTTCTTCCTCATAGAGTTTCACAGGTTCTCTATATATAGAACTAACAAAAAAGAATAACAGAAAATTGCTAAGACAATCAAAACAAAACACCATCTACCAGACACTTTGTAGTAGATGCTCTTTTGTGCTCTTCATTAAACTATTATGATTTAAAGCCAATATAGCACAATTATCCACTTTGACTCCAAATTATGGAAGAACTCTCGCATCATCTACAGTTATCTTCAAGCAAAAAATCAATCTATTCCAAGCAACATTTGAATCTCGATTTTGGCAAAGACTTTGCAAACACATTTACAGGATTCTCCTCTGAAGTTACCATCACAATCTTGACCTCCCTAAACTCAAGAAAGTCTCTAAAAAAGTGCAATCTAACATTGATGTATTTGATTCTCTTATGGTAGATCTAAGGTTTAGCTAGATTTATGATACTTTTATCGCAATGAATAGTCACAAAGTCCTTGATAATACCAAGCTCTCCATCATCCCCTTCAACTGCAAAGCCTCCTTCACCCCTTTAGTGAAGGCGATATACTTAACTTGACTCGTAGATAAAGCCACCACTAATTGTAAACTGACTTTCTAACATTGAATTTACAGATAGTGTGAAAACATACCCAAAAATCGACTTTCTAGTGTCAACATTCCCTGCATAGTCTATATCTACAAACCCTTCTATAGTTTATCTGTTATGGGTAGACCGTCTATATACCAGTTTAGACAATACTCTTTCGTTCAAATATCTTAGCACTCACTTCAAAGCCTCTCAATGAGCACATCCAAGATCTACTATGAACCTGTTAACCACTCTAACAAGATGCGCCAAATCCAGTTTGATACACAATCTCATACATGATGCTTCCCACTTCGTTAACATATCAAATAGTCTTCACCTCCCTCATGTCTTCCTTAGAATTAGAAGCTTGGGTAATCGATAACTTCATGTGGTGACCCAAAGGTGTGCCACAGATTTAGATTCATGCATCCTAAATCTCTCAACAACCTTCTTCAAATATTCTTGTTGATATAGAAGCAAGGCTCCAACTATTTAATCCTTCTATATATCCATCCCAAGTATTTGCCTCACAAGACCAAGATTTTTCATCTCAAACTCTGAGTTTAATCGTTCTTTGAACTCTTTTATTTCATTTTTATATTAGTTGGATATAAGGATATCGCCTACATACAAGAGCAAGAACCGCACACTCCCTTCTTCTCTTTTAAGGATGTAAATGCAATTATCAAAACTGCTACCCTGAAACCCCATCATCTGCCTTAGGGCAAACCTCTTGTACATAGTCTTAGACTCAACTTTGTGCCATACATGATTTTCGTAAGAGACACACCTTTCCTTGATCTTCAACAAACCCTTCAAGCACTACATGTAGATTGTCTCCTCCATCCAAAAAAGTTGTTTTAACGTCCAATTGTTCCAATACTAGATTTTACTAGTTAGCAATTGACGTCCAAACCCTAATCCAACGGTGCTTTACCATCAATATAGTTTATCCCCTTCACTTGTGTAAAACCTTTTGCCGCCAATCTTGCCTTGAATTTTTATTTCTCCACATCTAGTGTTTCTTCCTCCTTCTTGAATACCCACTTGCATCCAACTAATTTATGATATTTTGGCAAATCATCAAGTGTACATATGTGGTTCCTCTTCAAATATTTAATCTCCTCTTCCATGACACACTACCACTGTTGACCTACTACACCTCCTATTGTGTCTGAACCTTCTAGAATCTGAACCTTTTATCTCTCCCGGTCCAGTAAAAGCTTAGCAGATAATATCAACATATTCAAATGTCTATGTTGGTTTGATGGTCCTCCTCTCTCTATCACATGTAAGCTGATAGTTGGAGTCGAATTCTACACATCCTAGCCTTTTCAAGTGAGAAGCAAAAGGTTTATTCTTGTCGTCTCCAAACAGTCTAATCCAACACTAGAAGACTTCACCTTAATGTGAGCTTTCGTCTTGCCTTTCTGGGAATCTCTAAACATATAGTCATTTGAGTTTCATCACATGTGACATCACTTCCTATGAAGCATCTAGATTCCCTAGGTTCCAACCTCCACAACTTATACCCTTTTGCTGCTTCAACACATGTAATGACGATACATCTTTCTACCTGTGCTTCCAAATTATCCTTCTTGACATTTGCAAATGCCACGACACCAAACACCTCCAGATTATCATAGTCTGCTAGCTTTCCACTCCACACCTCCATGGTAATCTTGAACTTTAGAGCAGACAATGGACTCTATGACACTGTCTACAACTTCAAGTGCCACTTACCATATAGTCTATCCAGTTAAAAACTCTAATGCACCAATACTTTAATTTATGTCACATATCAAATACATATTGATGATACTCTAGGATACTTCATCGATACATATCAATGAAGTATCCAAATTTATGAAGCTCAAATAATTTTATAGTAACAAATATTTATACTTTTTTTATTTTGGCAATGCCTAAGAAATGTGATCTTAATATGGATCCACACATTTGCAATTATAAAATTAACATGTTTTAATATTTTTTACAGAATTTTAAATATGTATGTCACATATCTTATCTACTTACTTTTAAAATAAGCATATTATCATATTTTATCATAGGTTAAAATATTTAACAACGGTAAAAAGAGAGGTCCATGCAAACATAATGCAGCAAATGCCTAAGATTTTCTTAAGTTAGGATACCATAATACACCATACGTTAGCATTATGGCTTAGGCATTTCATTTTCAAAAGTCTATAGATTGACAGAACGAATAACCCCACAGACAAGGTGCTTAGGCAAATGATTTATTTATCTTCCACAGATTGAGATTTCAGACTTTTGGTTGTCTGCCCAATATGTCAAACCTCAGCATCCCATCCTTGACCCTACAGCTTCTTTTTGTTATATGATAAAATGGGAACTCCAAATCCTATTTCACAATATAAAATTTATTGCATATTCAGGAAACAAAAATTGAAATTATTAGTCTCTTGACAGGGGTCACCTTATTTGTCTTTCAAGAATACCAGGAGGAGTGTGTTATCCACTGAAAAAATATCCTAGTTTATTGTCTAAGTACTCAAAGCACTTAACCACTGTTCATTTGGACATTATTTTGTTTGCTTTCGGCTTTTAGTTATTGCAGACTGAGATTTGGAGTTTGGCAAATGTTAACAGGTGAGCATGGAGGATAAAATACTTCTTGAAGAATTAAAAGCAAATATGTATTAATAAGATATTATACTTTTCAACTCCACCTATGGCCCCGTACCTGGATAAAGGAGAAGGGTCGTGCTAAGCCTTTGGCAGCCGATGTAAAAGTTTCCAATATGACATATGGATCACTCTCATCACAGCATATTTTTCTACTCTTAGAGTAAGTTGAATGACATCCCGATCCATGTAGTCAACCGCACCCGGCAAGATAAGACTTTGTTTTTGTTGTTGTTTAAATATCATACTTTTCATCAAATTTATTTTTTTCTCATTCCTTAACAAGGGACAGGGTACTTGTTGGCTGAACCCTTCAAGTTATAATGGTTCCAAATTCCAAGACAACACAATTCTGCGCGACATAAATTCTTACAATCTCCAGAGATTGCTAATCGTGGGAATTCATTATACAATGCTGACATCTATTCTCACTAGAAAACTTTTTCCATGGGAATAACCTACTGCAATAGTGGCTATACACGAATTTCAATCTATAAATGCTATAGCTAACCAAAGGCCATGATGAAAGTGAAACCTGCTTCTGAATATGCACTAATACCTTACAGGATTTTAAATTTACACTGTCATCAAAACATAAACTGCCATATATGGTAAGTTTTACAATAACTACCAGCTAATTCATACCAAAGATGGTTACTAATTGGTTCTAAGCGAAATTTCTTGACACAGTCGGTAAACAAATACCTGAGAACTTTGCACTTCCGATTTGAACTTGGACAAACTCGATTCTTGGAGCATCTCTGACTGCGAAACTCCAGACGAAAACATACGCAAATCAATTATAGCTCCAAATTCATAATGCTTAATTCAGGCCTCGCGAAAAAAAAGGAAAGAAAAAAGAAAACCACCTCACCTTTTGCATTTCTATTTTTGAAACAAAAGAATGAGCTACATTTTCCAAACTATCATTTAGAACTTCGGTGATTGCAGAAGTTATCGCTTCGGCCTGTTTGGACGGAACCCCTTGGGCCTCTAAACCCCTTACCTGGGGCAATAAAATTTGTCTCACAACCGAAACAACGAAAGCAACTTTTGAATCAAACAAAAAGTAATAGAAATCTACCAGCGCCAGTGTGTCGACGAGGAACGCGCGCTTTAGGTTGGAGTTCAGGGCCTGCGAAAGGTGCCTGTTACTGTGCGACGTCGTTGAAGGGAGTACATACTCGAGGTCGCGGTATTTGGCCAGGCAGAGACGATGATTGGAACACAAATGAAAAGCGCGTTTGCACAACGCCATTCAACGCAAGTCCAGAACTGTGAACAGCAAAATTGGGAAAGGGAGATTTGGGCAAAGAGAGAAAAACGGAAAAGCTGCAGTCTGCAGAGGCGGGCACGAATTAAACGCCGCTTGCCCGAAACGCCAGTCGCCACTTTTTTACTTTCTTTATTAATTATTTGATTAGATTATATAAACATATATATATATATATATATATATAATTTTATAACTTTATTATTTTTATAAATAAATAATTTAAAAAATAGATATCTATAATTCTGTAAAATAATATTAAAAAATATATAACTGTTATTTTTAAAAGGAAAATTTATTTAATTATTTTAAAATAACAAATATTATTTATTTATTTATTAAATAAATAAATAAATTATTTTTTATTTATTTAATGATAAAATTGTCTAATTAAAATATAATATAAAAAAACATTTTTAAAATGATTTATCTTCTTTGTATAATATTGTATATTATTATCATTACTCTTTATATGTATGTGTACTGACCAAAGCTCGGTAATATTTTCGTGCTCGGTTGTTGGGTCTGGGTGAGACCTGTGCGGATGACAATTTTTAGGGTAGGCCCAAAGCGCGCGATAGGGTCGTTACGCAAAGTAATTTTATATATACATTTGCTTATAGATACGTTTGGGACAGTGAATATAATATTGTTGTTATTTTGCATGTGTTGTTGTGAGTATGTGGCAATATTTTCTGTTGCATGTTTTTGTTGCATATCTGTTCCACGTGGCTAGTTATTATTAACCTTAGTAAGATTGACAGATGCATGGGTAACAGAAAATGGGCCTGGATGACACCTGAAGATTATTGGTGCCCGTGGCAGGTGGTTTTTCTGTTAGAGATAAAAGATTAATGTTATTAGTATTGTACCGACCAGTCCTCGGTCATCGACCCCAGAGAAGACCTCAAACATCAAACATCGGTGTCATATAATAAAGATGGGCCACGTAAACTGGTCCCACAAGCAATATGAATTAACACAAAGGTAACTCCCAGATACTAAGAAAAAGCCTAAGTCACAAGGGATCCATGCACGCAAAGTGTATTGTGCATTCGGATGCGGCACAAGTAAACAACCCTTGGAGGCGCTAAGGCCCTTTAGGGTTAGTCTTTCCAAGGGAAGACTGCATGCATGGCACGTGAATACTTAGGGCACTCATAGAATAGATGGCCCCACAACATTAGTACATGAGTTGGTACCTTGGCGGCCATTTTGTTAGTCGTTGCACTCCAATAAAGGAAAGTCCTATGTGCCAGATTACGCTAAGATTGTGTAATAGCGGCGCAGGTGTTAGAATGGATGGCTTTAAACTAGAGGGGGGTGAATTGTTTAAAGAAGATTTTCGCAAACTTTTAAAACAAGAATGAATTTATCTCAGGAAACAATTGATAAGAAATTTAGCTTACCAAAAAACAACAAACAAAACAGCAGAACCAGAAAAACAATCAGTTGTTTCACAGAAACAATCGGTTGTTTATACCAGCAAACAACAAACAAAACTAAAATTAAAGAGTTAAGGATAGAGAGATTGCACACAGATGTTTATACTAGTTCACTCCAAATCCAGAGCTACATCCAGTCTTCTCAGAAACCCTGAGGAAATCCACTAAGCAATCACAACTTGATCACTTACACAACAACCAAGAGAATGACCTTGAACACCTCAAGACAGACACTCTTCTTGGCCAACACACCAACACCAAGATTGCTGATCTTGATCCCCTCAAGAACACACAACCAATCTCAGCAAACACAAAAACGAAACTTGTTTCACAAAGTACAAGGATTAAACTTGTTACAGAAGATAATCTGAAATCAATACAAGCAGAATCCTATTCCACAACTTTGATCAATCACAAA
>Ga0123342_1004399_pt1 | contig 21529 bp, 10 predicted proteins | sample Turbeawhitnodule_FD_89960 | JGI IMG/M metagenome (GOLD analysis project Ga0123342, IMG submission 89960) | Root nodule microbial communities of legume samples collected from Mexico - Turtle bean Mexico white nodule | ecosystem: Host-associated > Plants > Roots > Nodule | place: Mexico: Nepantla...
CCTACTTGTAATATCTCCCAAAATTATTGCTTAGAAGGTTCATTTATTTAGTTTTATCTTATATATGTATTTTTTAACTTAGAATCCTACTTGTAATATCTCCCAAAATTATTGCTTAGAAGGGTATATGTTATAATTCAAATGGAATCAATCCTACAAAGTAGTATTGTAAAGAATGTTCCAGAAAATTTTTGTCTTCTTATATTATTAGATTGTTTCATTAAATTATCCAGTGTTATAGTGTCTATTAAGACTTGAACCGTTTGATGAAATCGTTTAGTGGTTGTTCAGTTTGGAAATAAGAAGCATTGTTCATCGTGTCTTTATCATTTGTCTTGGGCATGTTTCACGTGTGTTAGCTATAATGACATTTGTTCTATAAATTGGACCTTGTATCTTTAGTAGAAATTAACTAAGAAGTTAGTTCGAGTTACAATGTTAAAGTTGTATTCTGAGTGAAAGTTTGTTGAGAGAATGTGCTAAGTTGTAATATCTATGTTACAGTGAATCCTCTCGTGGACATAGGTTGAAGTCCATTAATACTTCAATTGAACCACACTAATTTTTTTGTGTAATTCCCTAACAAACTGGTGTGATCAACGTGAATTCAATCATCATGACTTTTGCAAAGTATTAAGTTGAAAAATTCACTAGTCTAAATTGTAGGTGTAGTTCACTCCAGAAGGGGGAGGGTCTGAATGGAGCATTAGACTCTCTTTTCACAATAAATAATTATATTGTCAAGTTAGATTGTTTAATGAATCATATAATAAAATTGTCTAACATATTGTTTAGTAAGATCATCTAGTAGATAATCCAATACTGAGAATTAAAACAAAAACAAGAGTAAAGAGATATCAACACAAAAGATTTATATTGGTTCACCCAAATTTGAGCTACATCAAGTCCTCCTTAAACAACTACTTAAGAGCTTCCACTAACTAACTGGTTATCATAAAGTATTCTCACCTCTACAAATTTACAACAAAATAGTCTTACCTCTTCAATTGACACCTTAACATCCCCTTGAAATTAAGAACTCTAGAAAAAAAAACAAAAAAAAACATTCTCAAATGAAACACAAAGTAAGCTCACATGTATAAATTCACACTGTGAAAATTAGAATGATTTCACTCATCACCCAAAAAACTAAAAGTGTTCTGCAAAATAACTCATGAATTTTGTTGTTAGCTTGTGTCGTTCCTTCAATCTCTATATATCTCTTTTAATTTGACATTGATCCTGAATTGGTTAATGTTTAATTTTGCATTATCTTCTATCTTTCTTGTACACTATCCTAGAAAATAATAAAAAGTTTGGATTTGCAATCTTACCATTTTTATTTTATTTTTTGCTTTGAATATATTTAATTGCAATATGGGTTAGTAAAATACAAATCAAAACTTAAATTGATAATCTCCTCATTCCAGATTTTTTGCAACATTATATATTTTAAGTTGTTTAAAATATTTATGTGTTAGTAAAATACAAATCAAAACTTAAATTGATAATCTTCTCATTCCAGATTTTTTGCAACATTAAATATTTTAAGTTGTTTAAAATATTTATGTTTAGAAAATATTCAGATATATGCGAAAACATGATAAAAGATAATTGTAAACATTAATTTGATCAAATTTGTTTAAAAAAAATAAACCTTAGAGATATCAGTAAAACATGGATGATCAAAGTGATTTTGTGATTTCAAATTTTAATGTTTTTTTAGTACAAAATCTCTTTGAACACATATATAATAGATATGTATGGTACACAAAAATAAGTATAGTATAGAATGATCCATCCATCAATTAGGCCCAAAAGCTCACCAAGGTTGACTATATCACAAGATTCTGATTGTAGTGATTCAAAAACCAACCTTATTTAGTATTTATCAATGAATTTAAGTCACATAAATCAAGAAACCAACTATTTAAGAATAATGACATTTCCAATAATTAAAAGAAATTCTAAATTATCACAGTTGTAGATAGTTTATAAGAAATTTAAATCAGATCCTAGATCATCTACTGCAAGGATTGAGTCCTAGACCGTCTATACTACATGTACCTAGTCCTAGATTGTCTATAATGCATGAACATGTCCTAGACTGTCTACTGTAACAGAAAAATGCAATAACAATAACCTTTAATTATCCTTCGATAAAAGTCATGCCCCAAACGTCTCTTAGACAATTAAATCTCTCTTCAACAAAAGGTTTTGTAGAAATATCAGCAAATTGATCCTCTGAAGATGCAAATTGTAAATCAACATGACCCATTTGCACATGATCTCTTAAAAAGTGGTGTTTTATTTCAATGTGCTTAGCCTTATAATGCAAAATAGAATTTTTGGATAAACTTATTGCAGCATTTTTGGATAAACTTATTGCAGCATTATTATCACAGAATATAGGGATTTTGCTTTCTTGGACACTGTAATATTCTAACTGATTCTTCATCCACAACAATTGTGTACAATAATGAGTATCTGATATGTATTCGACAATAAGGCTATTGCTCCTTGTTTCTTACTCATCCACAAAATCAGAATACTTCCAATTAAATGACAACCATCACTCGTTCTTTTCCTTTCCGACTTGTCTCCAACATAATTCGCATGACAAACCTTGCAAATGACAACTTTATCTACCTCTGTAACATAGTTCAACATTAGTAGTACCTTTCAAATATCTAAATATTCCAGTATTTAAATGATCTTCCTTTGGGTCAGATTGAAAGTGAGCACACAAGCAGAGACACTGAACATATCCCAAGATTAGTAGTACCTTTCAAATATCTGAATATTCATTTAACAACCATTAAATGATCATCCTTTGGGTCAGATTGAAAATAAGCACACAAGTAGAAGCTAAACATTATGTTGGGTCTAGACGTTGTAAGATAAAGTAAGGAATCAATCATTTGTGTATATAGAGAGTTATTCATTAGTTTTGACTCCTTCTTAAGTCCAAGAGATGTAGTTGGATGCATTGGAGTGTTTATCTCTTTGATAGAGTTTAGCTTGAATTTCTTCAGCAACTCTCCTATCATACTCATTTCAAATTCATTCTACATAAGCTTAGAAAATTCTCCACATAGACGTTTACCAGTTGCTCCAAAAATAATATCATCAACATATATTTGAACAATGATAGTTTTTTAAGAATAGTCTTTGCGAAACAATGTAGTATCTACCACATTTAAAGTCATTTTTAATTAAAAATGTGCTTGGACACTCATACAATGCTCTAGGAACTTGTTTAAGTCCATACAAAGCTTTGTTCAATTTAAAAACATGATTTGGAGAAGCATAAATTGGTGAGGCAATTAGAGGCAAAATTGAATTCAAAATGTGGTGCCACTTATAACTCAAACTTGCCATGTGAGTAGGCATGTGTGACTTAAGCTTGGTACGCAAGGAGCATCTAGAATCGGCCTAGGGTTTCTCTTGGGCTAAGATAAACCCAATTGAAACTATATGTAGGTTTAGAAACTCTCTCTTAGTCTATCATAGGCCCAAATACAAGCCCAAAAACCTATACTACTTGGCTCAAACACAAAGCCCAAATTATTTAACAAATACAAACACAAATAAATCATATTCTACTCTATACATTTGCACAAATTAAAGCTTGGCTCAAAATGAAAAGAGTTTGACCCTGTTTAGCTCATTTGAGTGCCACTCTTCATGTATTCTTCTAGTCATAGCTCTAGTGGTTGATCATTTGCTTAGGGTTCTTCCATCACTCCATGAACAGTCTCAACGACTCTTTTTTCTCTTGTCATATGTTTACCAACGCGATGGAAATTAAATGGTGAGGTCAGCTTGTCACAAACTACTTCCCGACTTTGGTCACTAGCGTGTTGAAAGAGTCAATCAAGAAAGGGGGAAGTCATTTGAACCAACTTAGCATCATCCCCTTCACGTATGTGGGGAACACGCAACACATCATGATGTCCTCTAGGTAACATAGACGTCAATGTGTTCATCTAAGGCAGTTGTACCATCATATCGATCAATCATTAAGCCCTTCTAGCTGGGTGGGAGAATGGCCTCCATTATGTCATCAACGAATGTGTCGTCAAGTGCCTCTTATTGTCACTAAGGTGTTGGTCAATGTGTGCAGTTGGGTTTCAAGTTTGTGGCTTTCAACTTTCAATGCTCATGTTACTATCATGGGAGGCAATCTCAAATAAGGTGAAATTGTCATATCTTTTGTAGAGGAATTGGTGTACATGTATAAGGTACTTCAATACTCAAGTTTGTTGAATAGAATCATGAATAATAAATGATATTAAAAACGTAACTTGCATGTCCAATGTCAATTATATTTACTGAGTTGTACTGAACTTTCACATGAATGGTCTAGATTAGTACAAACGAGGGTGTTTAACCTCGTTTTAACATAATAGTTTAGATAGTTTATTATGTTTATGAGTTAATATCATATTTGATTAAAAGTTGACCTCGTATTTTTGTCATATATTGCATCAATTTTTCGACATGTCAACGACATTCATTCCTAGATTGTTTCGGTTGAAAGGTGAGTGCAGTTATGTAGTCAGGCAAGTAATCAAAGTGTGTTTATCAAGGTGCAGAGATGGTCTCTGACTTAAATTAAATAGTAAGGCAAGTAATCAAAGTGTGTTTATCAAGGAAGCACATTCCAGTGATGACAAGTGCAAAGACACTCCAAGAAGAACTGATTAATAATCAAATTCAACGAAAGAGAGATCTTAACACAAGACTTTAGCTACCAACAAAACTTGGGTAGCCTTGAAGAAATGACCTTCACGTGAATTTTTGTAAAACTTATTGTTCCGATATCTTTTTCCTCTTTTCTTTCTTGGAGACACTCTATTATCTCCCTATTCGAACCTAAGAGCAGTTTTCCTGTCTTTGCCATTCTCCGTTTAAAGACAGGTAGGATTTCCATTTCTTAAGGTATCTAGCCAATGCCTTCATGGCAGCAATACGCCTCAAGAGGAAGACATTGTAACTATTACTTGACACATTCTTAAAAAAACAAAAGGATGAAGTAACCATGATAAATCATTATTTCAGTTCACTTATGAAATCTATGTATGTGTTTATGAAGGAAACACATTTTAGTGATAGCATGTACAAAGACAATCCAGGAAAAAGTGGATAAGGTTCAAATTCAACAAAAGAGAGAGCTCAAAGACAAGGCAAGTATTTGCTGCTAACAAAACTTGGTAGCCTGGAAGAAATGAGCTTCAAATTAAATTTTGTAAAACTTTCTATTGCAGTTTATCTATTACAACAAATAAATATTTCACCTCATGAGGAAAGATGTAGGCAGTTTTGAGAGGATGAATGAAAAATATTATTGTCAGTCAGAGGCAAACATTGAATGCAGTGTAACTTTCCCCCATAAAAGTCACCAATCACCACCACCACGCCCACTGAATCTCTCCATAGCCTCGGCTTTCTGTTGTTTCACAATTTCGAGTATCTTGGGATTGAAGAAACGATCACGAACATATTTCCTCTCCTCAGCTTGTATCTCCTTGATAACACAAGGATATGGGTTTGGAGGAAGTCTCTTTCCTTGAAGACGTGCAATTTCCTTCAAACGGATATATGCTTTCTTCTTTGCCTTCTTCTCTGACAGATATTCCATCTAGAAAGGTGGAATCAAAGAAAAACAATACAACTCATTGTTAGAGGAGCAAATTGCATAGATAACTTATTCAGTAACCAAATTAGGTTGCATACATCAGCTATAGCCATTGCTCGCTCCTCACTAACACCATGCTCTTTCAATTCAAGAACCCTCAACCCAAAGATACGAGATGGAGGGGGGTCAATAGCATTAAACCTGTCGAAACATTAATCATGTATCTGAATCAGTTATTAATGCATTTGATGCTTCAACTGCATTATCTCCATCAATAGGTAGACATGGGTATGCAAATGGAGGCAACATAGGAAAAAAATTAATCCAGAAACACAGAAACAAGAACAGGCTCGAACATAGCAAATGGAAAAAAACTAGAGACGAGGAAAAAGGACAATACTTGATGGCGTCATCAGATTTGGATTCCGGATACTTTTTATAGAACTTCTTCACATAAACATCCTCAGGAAGAGTGATGGTCGGAATTTTTTCTGCAACTGCAGGAAATGTTGCAGGTGGCGCCCTGGTAACAGAGTAAAAAATAAAATCTTAGACAAATTTGAAGCCTTATAGAAAAAAGAAAAATTGATTGAATCCGCAAAATGATTAACATAGATAACAGGGAGAGAGTGTATAAAGGTAGGGTTTTGGAGGAAAAGAGGGGTGGGTGAGAAAAACCCAGAAGAGGGATTTTGAAATGGAAAAGGGAAAAGGAAAAGATGAATCTGAATTAGGAGACTAACTGTTCCATGGCTTTCAGCCATACGGGTTCTGCCTTCGCCAAACCCTTCACCACCTTCCTCGTTCGACGAAGCAAATCTCCGCGCATAAACGACATCGTTTAGGTTCTGCTCTTGGGTGTTGCAGTGAGGAGGAATATGAATATCGACCAAGAAGGAGTTTAGAAATGTTTAGGTCACTGAGTATTTGCTCCAGCAGTTCAACTGGGGTTGCATTTTATATTTATTTAAGATTTAAATATGTTTTTATTCTCTGAAAAAATTACGATTTTTTCATTTACTTTCTAATATTTTTTATTTATTTTTAACTTTGAAATATTTACAAATTTTGTATTCTGGTCTTTAAAAAATATGTATCTATATTTATTTTATTTTTTAATTTTTAGATAATTTTTTAATTATTTTGTTTTAACGATCAATATATATTTTTATTATATAATGACATATCACGTTGATAAATATAATATATTAAAGACGACTAAATACAAAAAAGAATTAGAATAAAAATCAATAAAATATTTATTAGACATTGTATACACAATTTCTAAATTTTACAGGAGTGACAAACATATTTAAGTTTTCATTTAACATATTACTAAATATAATTTAATTAATTAAACATAAAAATAAAAAATAAATATATGAAAAATTAAAAGTTAGACTAAAATTATTATTTTTGAAAATCACAATGCAAAAATACAAAAATCTAAATCACAAATTAGAAATTAGAAATAAAAAATAAATAAAAATCAAGATTATAATTTAGCACTAATGCAAAAATGATATTCTTAAAATTATTCAGACGGTTGTTTTGATCGTATGGTTAGAAATTCCTTTTGAATAAATTCTGATTGAGGGTTTCAGTAGGGAGAAAGTATGTCTCTTTGGGGTCTAATGAAGTTGACTGGGTCGAGAATAAAACTATTAATAGTGCAGGTGGGGTTCTAATGATGAGGAGTAATAAATCGTTTCAGATGTCTAATTCGTTAAATGGAAGAAATTATTCTGTGATTGAAGGATTGTGGAAGTTAGGTAAGGGGGTATCCGTAACAATCGTGAACGTTTACGGTTCTGGCTCTTTGCGGGAAAAGAAGGAAGTATGGAAAGAGATTAATGTTGTAAGACTGAATCAACTTTCAAAGGCTTGGCGTGTTCTTGGAGATTTCAATTCTATTAGGCGTCAAGAGGAGAGGAAAAGTTTGATATCGACGTCAGATTACTCTAGAGAAATAAAAGGCTTTAATGATTTCATTGAAAGTTCAGAACTGGTTGATATCCCACTGGTTGGTAGGAAGTTTACTTGGTATAAGCCCAACGGTTTGGTAAAAAGCATAATTGACAGGGTGTTGGTTTCAAAGGAATGGATTGGCTTTTGGCCTAATTGTCAGCAGTTTGTGTTTAGCAGATCAATATCGGATCATTGTGTAGTTATACTTAAAGAGGTGTCTGTGGACTGGGGACCGAAGCCTTTTAGGTGTTTGGATGTGTGGCAAAGAGACAGTAGGTTTAAGGAGTTTGTGAGCTCAAGTTGGTCTTCTTATGCGGTAGTAGGAGATGGGATATATACCTTCAAAGAAAAGCTGAAAAAGCTAAAAGCGGACCTAAAAGTTTTGAATAAAGAAGTTTTCGACGATGCGAATCTTGCTTGTAAGGAAGCGCAAAAGAGGATTGAGGAACTCGACGAACGAGATGATGACCGTGGGTTAGCTGAGCTCGAAAGGGAAGAAAGAAAGGCTCTCCTTGCTGAACTAAATAAAGTTAAGTATAAGCAAGAGGCAATATTGTTTCAGAAAGCAAGGCATATATGGTTAAAACAGGGAGATACTAATTCAAAGTTTTTTCATTCATATGTTAAATGGAGAAGGGCTAGGAATCAGTTGCATGGAGTTTTTGTTGACGGTAATTGGTGCGAGGATAAGGACATGATCAAGAACAGGGTTTGTGAGTTCTTTGAAGAAAGGTTTGCTAGGAATAATGCTTGTCAGGTACGTCTGGATAATGTCAGGTTTAGCTTTATTTCAGAGTCGGACAATGCTATGCTGACTGGTGATTTTTCTGAAGATGAGGTTAGGGCAGCGGTCTGGAGTTGTGACAGCTATAAGAGCCCTGGCCTGACCAGTTCAATTTTGGTTTTCTAAAATTTTCTTGGGATATTATTAAAAATGATGTGATGGCAACAGTGAAGGATTTTGCGGTCAACGGCCACTAGCCCAGGGGTTCAAACGCTTCGTTCCTCTGCTTAATTCCAAAAGTTGAAAATCTCCAGCAACTCGGTGAATTTAGACCTATTTCTTTAGTTTGCTGCTTGTATAAAATTATTTCTAAAGCTCTGTCCCTTCGTTTGAAGAAGGTGATTAGTAAGGTTATTGACGGTAGGCAGTTGGCTTTTCTTGAAGGTGGATGATTGATGGACAACGTGCTGGTAGCTAATGAAGTTTTGGATGAGTATAAAAGAAAGAGAAGGAGTTGTGTTATCTTCAAAGTTGGCTATGAGAAGGCGTACGACTCGGTCAGTTGAGAGTTCATTTATTACATGCTTTGGAGGTTGGGTTTTTGTGATAGGTGGATTCACTGGATAAAGGGATGTTTAGAATCAGCGTCTGTTTCAGTTCTTGTGAACGGCAGCCCTACTAAGGAGTTTCTCCCTATGAAGGGACTACATCAGGGTGATCCGCTAGATCCGTTTCTTTTTCTTATAGTGGCAGAGGGGTTGGTTGGGGTGTCAAGGATGACTGAAGAAAAATCTTTGATTGACAGGTTGGAGGTCGATAGGGATAAAGTGAAGGTTAGTATGTTACAGTATGCAGACGATACTTTGTTCTTCTGTGAGGCTAATACCAAAAGCATCTTCAATATTAAGGCGATTTTGCAATGTTTTGAGCTATCTTTTGGGCTTAAGGTTAATTTTGTGAAGAGTAGAATTGGCGGTATGGGGTTGAGGCAACTTTCGCTTCGGCGCTTCGCAGCTATCCTTAATTGTGACATGATGGTTTCTCCCTTTGTATACTTGGGGCTGCCGGTTGGTGGGTGCCATAGGCGTTGTGACTTTTGGAATGGGGTGATTGAGAAAGTTCAGGCCAGGTTAAGCAAGTGGAAAGGGAAGTGCTTGTTGTTAGCTGGGAGGATTTGTCTGATCAAATTAGTCATATCCGCTATCCCATTATTCTTTCTGTCTCTTTTTAAAATGTCGTTCGGGGTGGCAGATAAGTTAGTAAAGATTCAAATAAATTTCCTCTGGGGGTGGGGCGTTGAAGGAAGGAAGATCGCTTAGGCCTCTTGGAATAAGGTTTGTAAGCCTCGTGATTTTGGGGGCCTGGGTATCATTGATTTAAAGGTGTTTAACATGGCACTACTGGGTAAGTGGATTTGGAGGTTGGGTTCAGATAAGGGTGGTCTTTGGAAGGAGATTCTAGTGTCCAAATATGGCAGCTGGAGAAGTCTGAGAGAGGATGGAAAAAGTTGTAAGAGCTCTCTCTGGTGGAAAGATCTAAAAGAGGTGTGGGCTTCAAAGGGGTGGGGTAGAAACTTTGAAGATAGGGTCGAGTGGAAAGTTGGTAATGGTAAGGATATCTATTTTTGGGAGGACATGTGGCTTGGGAGCGACGCGTTGAAGAAAGTATTCTCGTGATTGTTTTCTTTGTGTTTGGTTAAAGGTGCAAAGGTGGCTGAGCTTGGGTCATGGTCAGTTGGCATGTGGGTTTGGCATCTTGCTTGGCGCAAACCTTTGTTCGTCTAGGAGAAGCTTTTGGTAGAACAGCTGCGTCAGACTTTACTTTTGGTTAGGATGATTTCGGGAGAGGAGGATAAGTGGGTGTGGAAAGGTGGGGGTCTCTTTTTCTCTGTCAACTCTGCTTACTCTCTTGTAAGGAGAGATTTTGAAGCGGATTCCTCTCTAGTTTTCGGTAAGTTATGGAGTTGTAAAGTCGCACCCTCTGCCTTACTTACTGCTTGGAGGGTGTTGGAGAATAAGGTCGCTACTAGGGCCAATTTGGTAAGGCGTGGGGTGGTGGTGGATAGCTCTTTGTGTTGCTTGTGTGGGAAGGAGGAAGAGCACTATCGTCACCTATTTTTCGAGTGTAGTTTTGCATGGCGGGTTTGGTGCTTGTGCTTTGAGTGGCTGGGTGTGTCGTTTGTGTACCACAGAGATCCTTTGTCAAATTTTGTTCAGTTCAGGATGAGTCAGTCTTTGGAGCTGATTAATGAGATGTGGAGATCTATCTGGGTTGGGGTGGTGGGAGAAATTTGGAAACACATGAATTTTACAAATTTTCAACAGGGGAGTGGTTGACGCTTTTGAAGTGTGCGCTTTGATGCAAGCTAAGGTGTGGTCTTGGATTTCTGCAAAATCTTGTTCTGCTTCGTTCCCTTTTTCCAGTTGGTGTTTGGAACATTTTGAATGTATGAGGTTGGTCGTCTGAGGCTGGGCGTTTGTTGCGACGTTTGGTTTTCTTGTATGTTAGCAATAAGGGGTGTTAGGCTGGGTTCAAGCTAGTTTTTGTTATTGTTTTATTGTTATTGTTATTATGTATAAGGGTTGAACCACCCTGAAGTGGTTCACATTTTATATTTAATTGTCATTGTCGATAAAAAAAATATTCTGATTTTGATAAGTGTGTGTGAAATCATTAATATATATTTTAGTTATTATTTCCATAATTTTTTGTATATTTAATTAATAAATTAATTATAGTTTATTTTAAGGACATAATTAATTATATTATATATTTGATTCTGTTGTATTTGTTTTTGTATGGTAAAAGAAATATTTGATATTTTTTTTATTTAATTTTTTTTGTTGGCGGTGTTTTGTTATTATTGTTTTGTTATTATTGTTGTTAGTGTGAAGTTATGTTAATGTAAAATTATTGTTACTGCTAAAATAAATTATTGTTGTTGTGGTTAATATATATAAAGTTGAGGTTAATATATATATATAAAATTGTTGTGATTAATATATATTAATTTGCTGTGGTTAATATATATTTAGAATTTTGGGAGCTGATATTTTAAGGATGAAAATTTCATTATTGTTGTGTATGACTTGATTTGATTTGAGAAATATTGTGTGGAAGATCTTTCAAAATAATATAGTGAGAGAAGAAGTAGAATGAATAAATTTTATATAGGATTTTACTTAAATCTTGGTTTTCTGAAAATCAATAAAAATTATATGCATTTTAATTAGGAATTTTTTGTCAATTCAATTTAGGGATGACAACGGGAGTGTGATGGGTGTAGGTTTGACTATCTTCATTCATATCCCCAAAGTTAAAATTCATTCTCATTCTCATGTCCAATGATTATGAAATTTTCATCTCATCCCCATCGGGTAACAAATATACTTGTACTGTGCATGTACCCTTCCCCTTACTATTTCAAATATTAATTAAATATTTTTTATAAAAAAAATAAAAATCACAATAAAGGAAACAAATATTATCAAGAATTCAATATTAAGAGGACACATATTCTAAGGGTTTACTCAATCGAGCAATCGAAATTCAGAGTCACATATTCTCATGTGAAGAAAATAAATAATAAATAAATATATTAAAAAGGAGTATACATAATCAAATGTATGTCCTAAAAGCTATTTGATTTAATCAAATTGAGGTTTGTGTTTCCTAAAATGCAATATATCATTTGCATAAAGAAAAAAATATGTTATCAAGATTGCAATAAGAGGGAAAACACCTTAGGGATCTAAGTGAACTTTGTGAATATTAAACAAGTCGAACAATAGTTGACAGATGAATGAAAAATTTTGTGAAAAAAGAAAAAAAATAAAGGTTTTCCAAATGTAATGAAACTAAAGACAAAAAAAACAATGAAGATAAATTTTTTAGGTTAGACAATAAATTATGATTGTTTTAGTAATTTAAAATGATGACATATGAGGAAGATAAGGAATATAGGGATAAGTATAAAGATGAGGCGGATATATACATCATCATCCTCCTTATGCCAAATTTAAAAAATCAACTATTACTTATACTCATACTTAATCAATAATTTTTTTTTCAAAATCAAGATAAATTTATTTATATCCCTAAATTCAGTTAACTCCATATGGAATATAAGAAGAAACCTAACTTCAAGAAAAAGAAGCAACCTACCTCTCTTTAGGACATGCTCTACCATGACTGTGTGCATAGGCACCTATACATAGCAATAGAAATAGTTATGGACATTTAAAATGTAATCTACCTAACCAAATATGTTATTTGGAACAAATGTGGTCTATATGACCAATTGTAATACTTATACAACTACTACACCATATGTAATTAGCAAAATAAAGCAATAAAAATAAGGATTTTTGCATTAGTTTCCCATAAGATATTCCCCAAACTTATTTTTCCTTGTATTTTACGAAAATTTGAAAGATTGAGTGCATGTTTATTGACTTGTATTTGCTTCTTTTTTCTTTAAGATAAAAATTTCTATAAAATACTGGATCTATCAATTTTTCCAGAAAAAGAATTAGAACATGCGAAAAATGGTTTAGATGCTTTAGGGAAAATATGTGAAGCATTTTCAAAGCACCAAATGTATGTGTCCCATTATTTTTTATATTCTAGATTGTAAATTATACAAATACAAATTTAATGTTTTAGATTGTAAAATTTAGAATATAAAAAAATATAGATTTTAATTTTTGGATATATAAGTTGGGAGTCTATGAATTTCATATTTTAAAATTAAAAAAGACATTCAATAAAAATATCAAAAGATAATTTTACATTTTTCAAAGTATGGAAGTGGAAGAAAAAATGCATGAAAATGTTGAAGGAATTTCCCGTCTTATTATCCATGCATTGGTTAGCCCATTTGAAAAGTGAGCTATTGTTTAATGACTGTTTCTTCCTGCACCTCCATATCTTCTTCTGGCACCTTCATACACAACATGAAAATACATTTTTATCCTTCTTGTGTCACCCCATAGAATAACTTCCGGATTATGTAATCCGGAAACGCATTTGAAAAAAGACTTCCGGATTACATAATCCATAAGTTAAAAAAGACTTCTGGATTATGTAATCCGGAAAGTAATCATGCATTTGAAAAAAGACTTTCGGATTATATAATTCGGAAGCTAATTACAATTTTGAAAAATGACTTCCGGATTATGTAATCCAAAATATTACAGAGGGATATTTTTGGAAATACGAAAATCTATGGAGGTGAGAGAAGAAGGTATGGAGGTGCAGGAAGAAATAGCCTTGTTTAATGGACTGGCCTCAACCTAGTTGGGCCTAAAATGCTGGGTAGTGTTTAAGATTAGGCAATTACTTCCTGCACCATGCACCCAATTTTTGTGTGAAAAGACGAAAATGCCTTTAAATAAAATGGAATACATGTAAGGATACATTCCGTATTTCTTTTTTTGAATGTTTCCACATTTTCTTTTCCATAATGAAGTTTTAGTATTGTGGATTTTTTTATAATAAGATTTTTTTTTCTGGATTTCTATTTTCAGAACAAAATAATCTCTTCTAGATCTATTTTTTCAAAATATATTATTTTTAATTCTGGATTTTTATTTTTGAAATAAAAGACATTTTCAGAAATTTAAAATTATATAAGGTGTAAGTTCAAAAAAATAGGTGTAGGAAGAATTTGCCTTTAAGATATTCATACTAACCAAGGATTGAATTTTGGCAAATTCTTCTTACACCCAATTTTGTTTGAACTTGCATTGAACCTGCACCTTATGTATTTTTAAATTTTTAAAAAGTCCTTTATTTTAAAAATAAAAATTCAGAATAAGAAAAAATGCATTGAAAAAAAGGAAAATTAAAATAGATTATTGTGTTTTAGAATGTATTTTTTAACTATATTTATTTTATATTCCTTTTATTTAAAGATATTTTTATTATTTCATATTATAATCGAGTGTGGATTAAAATTTGATAAGTTAGAGAAAGTAATTGCCTTGAATTTTCCATCAAGATATTTCAGGAAAATTGTTATCTACTTCTATCTAAATAAAAAATATCTTACTCTAAAAATCCATGAACTATAAAGTGTTACAATGTAGGTTTGTGTAGGGATTTGAGAACTACTTAAACTTTCAGCTGAGAAATCTTTATCAGAGCGGATATTTTGATATTTACTAAATAGAAAAGATTTATTTGACATCACATACAATAAATATATATAGTTGACACCACATTATAATAATATAATAATATTTTAAATTAAAAAATAAATTAAATATGATTAAAATATTATTTTATTGATTTGTTAAGTGAATATTGTTTACTTTGTGGTATATCACCACCCTTACTAAATATATACACCATGTTGCTAATATCTTTCGCCATGATTCAACCATGTAAAGAAGAAATGCACGTGAACAAAAACAGTTATATTTATCCACCCAAAATATTAAATCTCTTTCTGTAACCTTGTACCTAAGTACATGAAGATATATATAAAATGATATTAGGTCATAAATATTGTTTAGTATGATAGTTATAGACGTTGTCTTGCTAAACAATTTTTTTTTACACGTGGGTGATTAAAAAAATTTAATTTTTATTAAAAGTTTATTATTAGTGTTTCACTACGTTCAATAATTCCACATCGTTTAAAAGTCGAGGTTAATAACATTTTAAATACACATTTTTTTTCTTAACTATTTTATGTGTCTTTTAGGATGTGTTTGGATTGGGGAGTGGATGTGTGAGGATTTAAGAGAGTGGATGTGTGAGGATGTGAGAAGAAAGTGTGAAGAAAGTAAGGTTGTTTGGATTGGAGTATGTTAGAGTGGATGTGCAAGAAAAGTTTATGACAGTTTGTGAGTGATGTAATTGTTGTGAGGTTTTTTTAATTTTTTTTAAAAGTGTAAAATATAAGTTTTCAAATTTACCCTTGTATTTATAAATTATTTTCTATACAATTGAATAATTTATTTCGATACTATTAAATAATTATTTTTAAAAAAATATGAGTTATTTAATATTATCAAAACATGAAAAAAATCATAAAAATAATATTATCTAAGCATATACAAATTTATTGTTATATTTATTTATACATTTTGAAATTTTTTTATATTCATTGATTTTGATTTAGATTGTATGTAGATACATAACCATATAGATATTTTAGAGGACATTTTATAATAAAAAAAATATTATATAGAGTGAATTGTACAACAAATTTATTATAAAGAAGAAAAAATATATATAATAAAGTATGAAATATCATAATATGATGATTATGATGGAAAAATAATAAAAATAAAAGGTATTATTATATATATTATTGCATTAATGACAAAGAAAAAAAATGTCAAAAAGGGAAAACACCACCATCTTAGGTGACTTTCCCCTCAAATCTCTGCATACGAGAAAGATGAGAAAAATCACTATTCATAGATATCCACTCTCTCATTTCCCTGCACATCCCTTGATCCAAACCATGGATATTCATTCACATCTTTCCTCCTGAACAGTACAACCCTTGAAACAAACAGAACCTTAAAGATAAAATTGTGACGGAGTCCAATAGTCTCACATCAGTTAAGAGTTGAGGTTAAGGACACTTTAAATACACTCTTCTCCCTTAATCTTTTGAGGCGCTCTGAGCTCTAAAGTGAACAACACCTTATATTGCACCTCCATACCTTCCCCCTGCCTTCATATTTTTTTTAATTCCAATAATACTTTTCTGAATATGGTGAAGAGTTTGATGCCTTCTTTTTTGTTTTCAAGTGGAAGTGGTTGGTAATGAATGTTGATGATTAAGGTAAGTTTTATGGTGATTTTATTGATGATTGTGTTGTTGTTCTTTTATTTTTTTTAAATTTTTTTTAAACCACAAAACCTAAAAAAACAACGAAGTTCAAAAATAGAGTACAAAATAAAAAATATATATTTTTGCACCGGAAAACGTTAAATATAACAAATTTTCTCGTCAAGCCTCATTTACGTTCAAAAGATGAAATTGTTCTCTCAAATGTTACGGTTAGAGAAGAATAAAAATATTGTAGTTGAAAGGGAGTTATGGGATATGGAATGCAAAGATGCATTATACTTTATGTATTTAAATTTTTAAGAAAAAATAAAATTAATTTTTCATGATTAATATAAAAGTGCAAGGAGAAGAAGGGTAGGGAGTTGCATCAAGAATTTGTCTTTATATAACTTTGTTTGAAGAAAGAGGCAAGCCATATTACCATAATGTGTTTGTGGTAAAATCATGGACAACTTTTTGTATCCATTCATTGAATTGTGAATTCATGGTAAGCAAAGGAGAGATAGTATCATATTGCAAACTGCAACAAATGGAAGAATATCTGATTACTACTTACTTAATAAGGGTTATGAGAAAGAAAGTAATGAGATGGTTGTGATTGATGGCATCATGATTGGTGATTGATCATAAAGCTGTTACTATTTTTATCGGTTGGTGTGTTGTGACATGAAATGCATCTGATTTAACACAACCATCAACGTAGGTTCCATCACTGACAATGCTTTATATTCCTCTCACATGCATACATCCAACACTTTCTCACTTTTCTTTTCACTCTTTCTTCTTTCTTTTTTTCTGCTACTTCCTTTCTTTTCGCACCTTCCAACCTTTTTCTAATCATAATATCTATGCATCAAATGTCATGGCCAATGGGAAATTACACCCCCAAAAAATGGGATGGATGCAAGAAAGAGATTTCATAAAAACAGTGAAAGAAATAACTAAATAAAGGATAAATTAGATACAAAATAGTGAAAGCAAAAATTAATATATATTAATCATATCTTGGTGACCAAGATGATATAGATTGTGTTTACTTTTTTTTTAATCAAAGAGAGGATATATAGTGTTAAAAGAATACAAAATCATCTTACAGTTATGCTTTTAATTTAAAGATTGTTTTTAAAATATTGGGTATGAAGATTCTTTTACCTACAAATTTATAAGAAAGTAAACTTGTTGTTAATAAATTTATTTATTAAATTTATAACAACAATTAAGTATATTTTTTAAAGGATAAATTATATATATTAAAAGATAAAAATAACTATATATATGTAATTATTATTTTTAAAAAGAGAAGTTATTTAATTATTTTAAAATAAAAATGATTATTCACTTATTTATTCTATTAAATAAATTAGTGAATTAATTCTTTTAAAAGATGAACAATTACATTTTTTGTTTTGACAAAAAAATATTATTATTATAATAACTATTGAAATAGAAATATATTATTAAATTATAAAATAATTTTATTAAAAATTATTATGAAATAAATAATATTTTTAATTTTTTTTGTATGTAAAAATTGTAAGAAATTAGATTTTTTTGTTTTTTTTTTCAAATTCAAAAAATTTCTAAATTTTTAATTTAAAATAAATAATTATTATATTTTAATATTATTAAAGTTAAAATTAAAAAAATATGTGTAAAAAAGGGAATATATTGTTATAGATTAATAATATATATTAAATTATATATTCATTCTCTCTTTTTTTTTACTTTTTTTTCTCATATTTCATCTATTTCAAAATCTTATCACACTATGTAGTTGTAGAGTATATTTCTACTCAATTAGATTTTCAAATAGAGTAAATTCATTTTTACTCTAAAGATCTCTTATTCTTTGATTTTCTTTATGATTTAGTCATCAATCTTGATGAGGACAGTTGAGAAAAATGTTACTCTCAACTTGTTTGACCTTATATTAAAATTTGGTAATGTTTGGATAACATGTTTTTCGTCCTTAGATTCTGGAGTGGTTTCCCTGCTTAAGCTGAAATTTTCAATGCAATAAATAATTTAAGGTAAGGGAAACTATCTTTATAGTCTTTAATAGTACCATATGGTAGTAGATCTGGATGTGGAGGGGTCGTGATTCCAAGCTTCAATTGCTCTTGAATGGATGTTATTTGATGATATGTTGTCTAAACATGTAAAATTTTAGATTTTGATAGTTAAGTATTTAGGTGTTGCAGTTTTTATGTTTAATAGACTTTTGAATGTTGTGAATTATTTTATGAATGATTTGGACTGTTGATTTTGGATGAAAATTTGAAATTAAGTCTCTTAGATTACTTAAGTTTTGAGATTTTTACTTAAGTAACAAATCTTTGCTCAAACGAAAATATAACTGAAATTTACCATGTTCTTGGGTTCATTTTTGCTCAAGCAAAATGATTTTTGCATACGTGAAATAAATTTTCGTTCAAGCAAAAATAATAATGCAACTAAGCCTCGTTTTGATCTAATTTTCGTTCAAGCGAGAAAATTTTCGTTCAAACAATTTCATTCACACTTAAGCTAGCCTAAAAGGAACTTCTTTCATTCTTTCTTTTCTTTACTTGTTGAATCTTTAATGAGTTGAATTTTATATGAATATTTTTATATATAAATAAAAAGTGAATATGAGTTGTATAGTCGATTGAATTGTGAGATTCTAAATTATATGTTCGATGTATTTGAAAATGTTAAAGGATGTATAGGTGATTGAATGATATTGTATGATGGAACTTGTATATGAATGATATTATCATAGTCATACACATTGTGACATGCGGAGGCACATAATATTAAATGTTTGGACTAATTCTGATCCTAAAGATGTGGATTAGATGTTAGTCTTTGGTAGAGACATACTCAATGAATCTCCTAGAAGATGATAGATCCATATATATACAATCACTATGTTTGAAATGAAATAAAAATATTAGGGATTAAGAGGAAATCTAGGTCCTGTAAGGAAAATGAAACTATGAGTAGTTGGTATGAATGAAATGAAAATGATTCTGATTGATAATTTGATCCATATGATTGTTGATGATAGTATTGAAATGTAGTTGGATTGTAGTGATTTATATTGAATATTATATAGCTATTGATTGATGGAAAAAAATAAAAATAGAAATATATATATATATATATATATAGAAATGATTGATCTAATTAATTATTTTTACTTTTATTTTTATATATTAGAATTTTATTTTCAATAACTTACCGTTACATGTGTTGTGTTTATATGAACTTGAGTACTATCTATACAAGTACATATATGAAGGTATACGAGAACTGTTCAGAAAAGAGTGAACATGATTTTATTTTATTTTCTTTCATAATTTATATATATATATATAAAATACAAAGTTTTTGTTAACAGTTCACGTTATTGAATATAAATGTCAATTTCCATCGTCTTTTATTTTGCATCTATATTACATACGTCAAAACAAATACAACGTAAATAAAGAATATAATTTTATTTTTTTTAATAAATTATTCCTTTTTCACTATCTTTTCAGTTTCACTTTAAATTCCTCCTTTCCCTCATTAATGATACGGATTTTTGTACGAATAATATCTTCCCTACATCAAAATTTATTGATTCGTAAATTCACCATCACTTTCAAATTGTTACATGGGAGAAGTGAAACAAAGAAAGGTGTTCAAACATCATTAAAAACATAAATAGTTACATTATTGACAAAAGGTTGAAAAGTGATTTAAAAAGAAAATAGTGATAATCATAGACAGCTAATAAAATTGACTTGACATGAAATAAAAGTGAGAGGAATTAAAGAGACATAAAAGGGCATAAATTTAACTTATACAACTTTAAAACTTCAAATTAAAAAAGGGTTACTATCTCACTTTCAACTTCTATAAATTATAATAATAATGCACTAAAAAATACACAATAATAATTAGAAAGAAAAGAAAAGAAAATTTTCAAATACAAGTGAAAAACAAAACGTATTTTTGCATTGAGTTTTAGTTATACGTAATTATAAATAAAAGACAAGTTCAAACATTATAAGTCGTGAGTAGATCATTTGAATTAGCAAGATAATATAGTTGTTATTACAAAGTGGACTTTAAGCCTAATTCAATCTCATAAAACTGGCTCATGGGATGAGGTTTGACTCACTTGTATACAATGAAATGTCTTAATCTCTAGTCAATGTGGGATCTCCAATACACTCCCCACGCAGAGAGTGACAACTCGTGCATGGGATAACATATTATGGATGGTGCTATAATGACCCGATAACGAGTGGCCTGATAAGCCCAACAAATACTCGTTAGGATAAGCTCGAAATGGCTCAGATACCATATTAAGAAGTGAACTTTAAGCCTAACTCAGCCCCATAAAACCGGCTTATGGGGAGAGGTTTGCACTCACTTATATACTATGAAAGGCTCTGATGATAGTTCTAATCATACTTCTAGTTCTGCTGCAAAATTGTAATAAATATAATGTCTTATCAAAATATTTTATTCCTATCTACAACGATGATTGAAATGTAATGTGTTAGACATTATAACTCAATATTGGCAAATACTCAATAAATTGTCTTTTTTTCTTATTTATTGCTACTTATTATAATTTTTTTTTCAAAAATTCTATGTAATAGTTATTAAATTAAAATAGTTAATTCAATTATTTATTTTCAATTTGTTAATTAAATAATATAATGAGCTTTAAAGTAAAAATGGAACATATATATAACTATACGACTATATTTAAATCTTACGTGAAATATTATTGCTTGATCTAATTTTTACTTTTATTTTTTATTTATTGTTGCATTTAATTTTATTTTTATTTTTTATTTATTACAGGAGTATTTGCAAGAATGATGTTAGATTGCATAATCTATTTAATTTATTAATATTATAATAAATATAATATTATAATTTTTTATTATTGTCTTTTTTTTATATAAAATACTCGTGTTGTGTACTAGTACATATATAAATGCATTTTATTCGTAAGACAATTGATAGTTAAACTTTTTTCAGTTGACTTTTTCACATCTTCATACATTATCTTATCTACTTATTTTTACTACAAAGTTATGAAAACACAAGATGTTTAAATAGAAAAAAATATTTTTGGGAAAGTATTTGTAAATTAGTCTATGTATAAATTAATTTAAACTTATAAAAAAACATTTATATTCTTTATTATTTTTTATTAAAATTTTATAAACAGAAATTTATCGAAATATACTCATAATAACAAATAATAAAAAGTAATGTTAATATATTTAATTTTCTATTTTAAATTATTGGGCTTTGTTTGTTTGACCCAACTTTCCTTTTTCTGTTTCAGCTAGGTCTTAATCTTTTTCTTATATATACACCATGTATTTTACTC
>Ga0123342_1004400_pt1 | contig 21526 bp, 16 predicted proteins | sample Turbeawhitnodule_FD_89960 | JGI IMG/M metagenome (GOLD analysis project Ga0123342, IMG submission 89960) | Root nodule microbial communities of legume samples collected from Mexico - Turtle bean Mexico white nodule | ecosystem: Host-associated > Plants > Roots > Nodule | place: Mexico: Nepantla...
CTCCTTGACTTGGGCGCTGCTTCTGACTCTCCTTTGGCTAAGTTACTTATGCATGGTGCTGCCCAGTGCATAGCTAACTTGGGAGCGCGATCTCTGCTAGGACTGGCGAGTTAGGGTGCCTTCCTACACCTTCCCTGTGGTCTCGCCGACCGCCTTCATAATCTGCACCACCTTCATCTTTGGCGATGTGCTCACTCTGGCGATCTCCAATCACTTGGTCGTCTGAGTTTACATCTGGCGACTTCATCTTTAACCCGGTGATCGCCGGTTCTGGTATGCTGGTGATCGGAGAACGCTAACTTAATAACTGGCGACTACACGAGTCCCCCGACTTCCTTCCCTTCTGCCAACCTGGCGTCTTGTCAGCACGCCTATACTGTAGCTGGATGCCACGTCATCACTTCCAACTACCAGGGCGGTACACTAAGTACACCCTAATGTAGTTTATTCTTCTATTTAGCACCCCTAAAGTGAGTCCAATTTATTTTACATAAACTTTTCTTGTGAAAAGACTAAAAGAAAGAACAACTGATATTTTGGTCCATGTTTGGTTCTTCTTCTACTGAGGCTTTTCTGGGGTATGGTCTTATATGTTGAGATGACTGACCTAGTCGTAAAGTGTCTGTTGTGTCCTTGGTAATCTGTTTTTCGAGTTGGGTTGTATCAGGATGTGAGCTAGAAGAAAACTCAATAAGTCGGGATTGACTTGTGACAAGAATACTTATTAAGTTAGGAGTGACTTAGGTCAATAATACTTAAGGAGTTAGCCAAGAGTAGCTACGAGTCCAAAGAATATTCGTTTTGTACCTCTCAACATTCGTCTGCTTAGTGAAACTCAATGTATTGATTGAGATATGGACATAGTTTGTTGTGACACACGAACTAGTATAAAAATAATGTGTATATTCTTTTGTCTCTAATTCTCTATAATGCATTTTACTTATATTTATATTAACAAAGAAGGGGAGTTGTTAATGGAAAAAGTGCAACTAAAATGTTTAAACAAACAAATTTGTTAAAAACTAAAGTTGAATTTGTTACACTTGATCAGACACTAATAAAGGATTACTTAGATATACATAACGAGCATCTATCATCATTTGATCGCTTAACATATCAAATTATCGTTTAAATATTTTTCATTGGACGATATCTAAAAGTTTTTCTAAAACACAATTCAACTCTCTTTTCTTGTGTATTTTTCTCTTTTGAATTAGTCCATTCTTTATTTAAATACTTTTGTATCCAACAACTAAAATTTAATATTAATTAAAAATCATAATTGCAAACAAATTTTTCATTCTATATTTACTTTATTATAGTAATTTTTCATAATAATTAATATTTTTAAGTTAAAATTTTCATAACATTAAAAATAACATTTAATAATTTTTTAAATGAATTATTAGAGTTGACAAATTATGCTAATATCAAAAATTACTTTTTTTAATAATTTTTAAATTAATTATTGGGATTAATTCAAATAGAATTATAACTTTTTATAACAAAATTTTCACAATAATTTTCTTAAAACATATATGATACGTATACGTTAGGGAATGATTTTCTGAAAGGAATTTTTTTATCAAGTTTTTCATAACTCAAATATATTCCGGAAGAAGTTTTTCTTTGAAGAAATTTTTTTCAAAACAATCTTTTTAAAATATAAGTGATAGTTTTCAAAAGAAGTTTTTTTATAACAACTCTTTCTTCCTTCCTCTACTATAAGAACTTAGCACGCAATGAAAAATGAAAATGTAAGTGATAGTGTCAGTAGCAGTAGCGGCAGCCGCATTTAAGGAGGATGGTCGGTCGGAATGTCGAAGTATATGTTGGATATAGTTGTAAAATCCGACTTGAGCAACTAGCACGTTAAAGATCTCGACGAAGTCTTTCGAACATTGAGAAGAACAAGGATGAGGTTAAATCTTGACAAGTGCACGTTCGATGTTGAAGGAGGAAAATTCTTGGGTTTCATATTAACACACCAGGGAATTGAGGTCAACCCGGATAAATGCTGAGCTATCACTGAGATGAGAAACTCTCAGAAAGTGAAGGAGGTGCAGCAACTCAACGACTGTCTTATAGTCCATGGTTCAGCTCCTTCAGAAGGTGGTCAAATTCAACTAGGATGGCAAATGTGAAGACATCTTCCAACAGTTGAAAGCATTCCTTTCCTCATCGGATGTGATCCAGAAGCCGAGGCCTGACCAACCCATCGTCATTCGAGGAGGTAGTCAGCGTGACTTTGGTGCAAGAGATTGAGAAAGAAGAGTGTTTGATGTACTTCGTCATCTTAACGCTACATGCGACCGAGACAAGATACCAGTTGATAGAAAAGGTCACGTTCGCCTTAGTCCTAACGGCAGGACGAATGCGACCCTACTTTCAAAATCACCCTGTAGTGGTAAGAATTCACTATCCAATTATTAAAATTCTTTCTAAATCAGATCTTGCATGACAAATAATAGGATGGTTAGTGGAGCTATCAAAGTTCAACATCCGGTACGAACCTAGGGGAGCGATCAAGTCCCAATGCCTAGCTGATTTCTCAGCTGAGTTGACTCCTCAACACGTTTCCCTGATCGATTGGGTTGTGTACATTGACGGGTCTTCCAATAAAGCAACATGTGGAACAGGTATCGTCCTTGAGGGGTTGGGAGACCTCATCCTCGAACAAGCCCTAAAGTTCGAGTTCTAGGAGACGAATAACCAGGCCGAGTATGAGGTCATCCTTGTTGGCCTGAACTTAGCGTATGACATGGGAGATCGCAAGGTGATATGCAAAAGCGACTCCTAGCTATTTTTCGATTAGATCGAAGGAGATTTTGAGGTGAAGGAGCCTTTGCTAAAAAGGTACTATCATACGGTCTTGAACCTCATATCTTGGTTCAATAAAGTAACATTGGAGCACATCCAACGAGAAGACAACGTGAGGGTCGATGTGCTATCTCGACTGGCCACAACAAAGAGGAAGAGCCATCAACGGTCCGTCGTGCAGATTTGCCTACGAAAACCTAGCGTTGGAAGTGACGAATGTCTAGCCGTGACCGAGGATAACACATGGATGACTCCCATCAAGAAATACCTGGAGCTTGGTTTTTGCAAGCCAGAATAGGAGAAAGCAATAAGACAACAATGTGCTAGGTACATGATGATCGACCAAGACCTTTATAGGAGAGGGTATTCTAGACCGCTCTTGAAGTGCATAACCAAAGAGCAACCGGAGTACGTCCTCCAAGAGATCCATGAGTGATTGTGTGGAAACCACTCGAGCACCAGAACAATGGCTACCACAGTCCTCAGAGTAGGGTATCTTTGTTCGACTGTCCAAAGCGACTACATAGAGTATGTCAAGAAGTGCATAAAGTGTTGAACAAGGTGCTTTGATTTCTCCAAATCCAAGTGGAATGCATGAAGATCATTGTTGTTGGTTGTGTGTGTGTCTAAAGTAGTTGAATTTGTTAATCCACTCTAATTGATGATCCAAGGTTGTTTGATTTTAATCCTTTTGAAAAAGATGTGTTTTCAAGAGAAAGTGAAAAATCAACTTGTTGAAATTTCTATTCAACTGGTTGTTTTACACTTAGTGCATTTTGAAAAAGATTTGAAAAATCTTGACTTTGATTGACTTTGTTGTCAAACCAATTCAATCGATTGTTTCGTGTTTTTAATTGATTGTTTTTTCTGAAAACCTCAACAGAGTTCTGTTAAGTGGCTTTAATATGTTTTAAATGATTTAAACTGTTTTGGCTCTTGCATTAAATGCTTTGACCAACTGATTGGAGTTTAAATAAGTTGTTTTACGCTCCTGGTCAGAGAAAATTCAAGAGAAATTATTCAAATCAGTTTTCCAGGATTGCTAAAAGCTTTGGACCTTTTCTAAAAGTGGAATATGATTGTGTTGTATTCATTTTGCTTTAATTTGTGATTGTACCCAGGGGTACTCATTCCTTTCTCTCTTGACTACTGTATTTTTGTGAGAATTATTGTTGTGCAGATTCAGAGGTTGTTTTGAAATTTGTGGTGTATTTGCCAAATGTGGTGTGTGTTCTTGAATGGTTCAAGATCACCACTTTGATGTGTGTGTGTGTAATCAAAGTTTTTGATTGCTTAGTGAATTCTCAGTGGTTGTTGAGGACTAGATGTAGCTCTTGGTAAAGAGTGAACCAGTATAAAACTATCTATGTTATTTCTCTCTTTTAAAACTGTTTTTTGCTTTGTGTTTAACACTATTGGTATAAACAACCGATTGTTTCACAAAAACAACCAGTTGATTTTCTGCAATCAAATTAAAAACAGTTTTGAACTTGGCTAAACTGAATTCTAATTGATTGATTCCTCATTGTCTTTCAATCTATCTTTAACATTTGCGAAAATCTTTCATAAACAATTTACCCCCTTCTTGTTTAAGGCCTACATTTCTAACATAAAGTGTTAAGAGCACAACCCTTTATCCCATCTCAAGCCCGAGACACTCCATCATATCGTATCCCCATGGTCGTTTGCAGTATGGGGTATGGATATCATCGGTCCCTTTATCTCGGGAAAAGGGCAGACTAAATTCCTCTTAGATGGAGTGGATTACTTCACTAAGGGGATTGGGGTCGAGCATCTCGCCTCGATCTCGACAAAAAATGTGCAAAATTTTGTATGTGGAAACATAGTTTGTCAGTTCGAAATACCTCATACCATCATTAGGACAACGATCGGCAGTTCATCAACCGAGGTCTACAAACATTCTATGAAGGTCTCGACATCAAATTCATAACAAGTTCGGTCGAGCACCATCAAACCGACGGGTAGGTCGAAGCAACAAACAAGGTCATCCTCAACGAACTAAAGAAACGACTCAACACGGCGAAAGGGCGATGATGAAAAGAGCTGATGAAAGTCTTTACTTACAACACTGAGGCCATGATCCTAATCGAAGTGGAAGAATCGTCTCTAAGACGACAAATGTTTGACTTGAGTCTCAACCAAGCAAGTTTATCGGTCGGCCTAGACCTTATAAACGAACTTCGAGATAAAAGCAAAATCTGAGAGACAACATGTAAGCTCCAAGCGGCAAGAAGATACAACTCAAAAGTTCAACCGAGCAGTTTCTAAAAAGGAGATCTTGTATGGCGAATGTGTAGCGAGGCAAGGAGGACCGAGGGCAAGTTCTCGTCCAACTGGGACAGTCCCTCCCAGATCCGAGACGTAGCAGCTGGGGGCATATTATCTATAATGGTTATCAGGAAAAATTGTACAGAGGACATGGAATGCCACACCCCTCAAATTTTATTATAGTTAAATAAATTAATTTATGCACTTTTTCCTCGCCTGACCGTTTTATTCCCAAGAGGGTTTTAGTTGGGAAGGATTTAATGAGATAATTTTTACATTGTTCATTTAAATACAGGTTAAAACTTAAATGCAATGCCTAATCGTAGCACTTGGCTCGAGTAAGGATGCTTACCTTAACCGGTAATCCCTCCCGAGACCCAAAGATTCGGCTTGGGCAAGGATGCTTACCTTAACCTGTAATCCCTCCCGAGATCCCAAGATTCGGCTCGGCCAAGGATGCTTACCTTAACCGGTAATCCCTCTCGAGACCCCAAGATTCGGCTTGGCCAAGGATGTCTACCTTAAACCGGTAATCCCTCCCGAGACCCAAAGACTCGGCTCGGCTAAGGATGCTTACCTTAACCGGTAATCCCTCTCGAGACCTAAAAACAACAACTAAGTTCGCATAATTACAATCGACTGAAGACTGGTATTGTACTCTCGGATATGTTATTATTACTTGTTCATTTTTAAAACAGGAATGATGAAAAACTACCGATTGCATTGATAAAATAGAAGGAGGAGGCTACACCCCGACCTCGAGGGAACAAAAAGCATTAAAGAACTAAGACCTAATCGTCTTCGTCTTCAATATCCTGCACATCAACCCTTGGCATCGGGTTCCGAAGAGCTACCAACTCATCAAAAGCCAACAAACAACCCTCAAGCACGTCCTTATTAACGTCGAAGTCACCATCAGCGGGCAGCCCTTGGTAGAGCATGTGCGCTTGTCGAACGGCCTGATTGAAGCTCTCCCTGCACATCGTCAAGACATTGTCTTGAAGCTGTTCAAGTTCAACTTCAATTGAGACCTTCGCGATCTCTAAGGCCGCGTTCTTAGCCTTCAGATCCTCTTTCTCCTTCATCATCTTCTCCAGCCGACCTTCCATCTCAACCACTTTCCTCCTCTCTCTCCTCGAGCTCGACACATCTCATATTTCTCAGCTCAAGCTCAGTATCTGCCTTGGCCATTCGAGACTCGAAAGTCAACAATGCTTCTAGTGACGACTTCAGAGAGCTTGAAGTTGTTCGAGAAAAGAGGAGGTAGAGAGAGGTCGACTAACTGAGAAGAAAGGTGATCATTCTCTCAATCCCAATCCCATCCAAGAACCATTAACATAAAAGAAACTAAAAATAAAAAATGAAAAAGTTAGAACCAAACAAAAATTAAAGGAGAAGAATCAAAATATTTAACTAAAGAGCAAATTAAGTAAAGACAAAGAGAACTAATGATAGCTCTCTAGAAAAAGAACAACCGAAGAGAACTGAAAAAGTGAGGGAGAGAAGGGGAGAGAGAGATGACAGGGAGGTACTGTTACAAGGAACTGCTTCCATTCACTGCAATGGTTGCCATAGAGTGCTCTAACGTTGGTGTAAATGTTCTATTCAAAAAAGCAACTGAGAAGGGGTTGAGTTATTATGCCTTCGTCGCTTATTCATACCTAATCTCTGCTCTCTTTCTCCTTTTGCCTCTCCCCTTCGTCTTTCGATGGTGACCTCAAATCATTCAAATCAACTCTTCTATGCAATTCCATAATATTCTTCTTCATCTTATTTCTCCATTTATGCAGGTCAAGAAGCCTACACCTCAACCTCTCTCTCATCTTCAGAATTTTCCTCCTTGGAGTAATTGGGTAAGATCAGATTATGCATTTTTTCCCCTATTTACACAATTTTCCTTCTTCCACTAATTTTCCACAGATGTAATTTTCCTTCTTGGAGTAATTGGGAAGACCAAATAATGCATTTTCCCCCAATACAATTTGTTTTTTTTTAAATTATATAAAATAATTTATACTTTTATATTAACTTTGACTACTCAAATTACAAAAAAAAAAAGCTTCTGATGTTTTTTTTTCTTTCTATCTTTTACAGTTGAAAATTATGTGAAAATGTAGTTAAGAAAAATGTTGATGAGCATGTGATGGGAAAAGTAAATAAATTACAAATATTGATATTAACTTTTGTGATTGGAGGCAGAGTGATAGCTCAGCTTTGTGGATACAAGGGACTGAATTACACTTCGCCCACGCTTGCGTCTGCTCTCAGCAACCTCATACCAGCTTTTACCTTCATTTTGGCTATCATTTTCAGGTGCATATCACTCTCTCACCAAACTGCGAAAATATCATTGCCTTCTTTCAAACTTTTGCAACTTGTGTTTACCTACCATTTCATTAATCTCTTGCTTACGTTCAACCATATAGCCACAGGGTTATGCAAGACTCCTATTTTGGACTTCATCACCACTTTTAGGATATGAAAAGAAATTTTCAAAAGAATACGTCTTTTCATCAATTAAAATTAAGTTATATACAGATTGACTTGTAAAATCTTCTTGGTTTATTTATGCTCAAATTTCTAATTTATATATAAATTAAATTTAATTGTAAATCTCACGTCTATTTTATATTAAAATATTTAATATTATATAAATGATTATAAATTTTATTTTATAAATTAATTTTATAAAATTGAGTTAAATTTAAAATATACTTGAATTATATTATTAAAAATTTAATTATTATTTATAAATATATAGTACAAGGTGTTGTTATTATATTAGAAAATATACTAGAAAAGTTTGCCCATTAGACCGACGCAGTGCCATATTAGAAATACCAATTATGCATACCTAACCTAAATTTTTTAAATAATAATTTAAGATTATAACGTTATTTACATTGGTCATTCATTATATCTAATCAACATGTACCCATTTAAGAATTATTCAACTTTGAAAGAGTTTTCAGAATTTTGTGGGGTGTCTTTTTGTTGGACAGTGTATTTATTCTCTCTAGAAGGTAAATACAGCGTAACCAACCTTAGTTTAGTATTATTCGTAGATAAGCAGGAATGTGTAATGTGTTCAAATTTTTTTTTTATATGGATTTGATATTATTCCTTATACCAGTATTTATGTTTTTTTTTATTTGCTAACAAAAAAAATTAGACTCTCTTTTATAGTATAAAGAGAGGAAATAAACCATTATTATAAAAGAATTATACCAGTAAAAACACATATATCTATTGTTTAGACATCAACTTTAAAATATCTAAGCCACTTATACTTAAGTCCAAAAAATTTCGATGAATAATATGTTATGCCCTTTTCACTTTATGACAAATTTGTAAAGAAGCTTTAAGAAAATAACATTATTGATGACAATCAATTTGGGCCCCACTGAAGATATTTCTTAGATATGTTTTTTTTACAACAAATTGTATACTCTAATTTTTGTATTTTATTTTTAATTTTTAATTACTTCACCTATTTTAGTTTTATGTGTATTCTTATCACTACTATTTGTACAATCTCTTTTGTGAAACTTTATTATATTAGGATATATTTAATTAGAACATCTTCACTAGTGTAAATAATAACTATGGTAAATTGGTTAACTCACATTTTATTATTCTTATAATATCACACAAAATTTAAAATATTTTATACATATTTTACAACTGTTTCACGATTATTAAAAGTTATTTAAAATGTTTTTTATATAAACAACAATTCTTACATAAACATTGTCACGTTAAATGTTTCCATAATAAAAGTATATATATAGTAATTGATTATTAAAGCTAAGAACTCTGTAATAAATAAATATTATTAAAGATTTATTTCATAAAAAAAGAAAATACAAAAAAAAATAAGGGTCCATTCCATTAGTCAATGGGTGTACAATATTATTTATTAAATCATGGTATATTTATGAATAAAAATCATATTAAAAAATTATAGAATGTTTTTTATTATTTCTTTTATATTTTTAAATACGTTTGTTTAGAAGAAATGGCGAAATAAACATAATAAAACTTAAAGAAAGTATTAAAATGATTGTTAAGGATAGTAATATTCTTACAAAGGCCGAGTAAGTTTCCTTTCTTGCTCCTTAATGGTTTATAGGATGTTCTCGTCTTAATAACGGTCGTGTTTTGTGTATCAAGGGAATAAGGGAGACTATATTTGTAAAACGTTCAAGTTAATTTGGATGTATTTATGAGTAAAAAATTTGATTGAGTATAATGTTACATGTCTCAACTTCAATAATATATTTATAGAGATTGATGAACATTTTCGTAGATGAGTTTGGATTAGTACCGTCATGAATCTTAATGTAGTTAATGAGGATGTAAGGTCAATTTATCATAATTAATTTGGTTTAAGGTTATTAGTTTATTAGTGTTAATCTCACATTTGATTTGGGAGTTGGTTTAGGTTTTCGATAGGTTCTCAGTTATATATGAGATCAAGATGGTCTCAACCATATGAGGCCAAGATGATCTCGACCATATAGGGCAGTCGTGAGTGAGTCTGAGGTGACATAATTCGTATATAGCACACCAACCCCAAGTTCGAGAATTTGTGTTAGAGATTCCAATCCTTGTATCTTATCCCTCATCTATGAGTCACACAGGAGTAATGTCTTCGCTAGGCTCGACCTTGGTGTCATCATTTATATGTGGGGTTGAGGTTGGTGATGGCCATGGTGTGACTCCTTTCTATGTAAGACCTCCCATAGAGTAAGGAATGCAGGGTGATCCTTAGACTGGTTGCATAACACTCCCTCACTCTTCTTTGGTCCACATGGACCATGATAATATCACTTGATGTCAAGGTTGATGGCCAGGTGAGAGGGGATACAATGACTCTCAAGAGGTTCAACGACAATATCCTCAAGAGGATGTTGTATGAAGTATCGGTGATGATGAAATACCAGATTTTAATGGTTCTACTTTGTAGGTTCCCTTCTCCAAACTTTGTGTATAGGTTGACGTAGCCTTCTCGTGTCTAACTTTTTCTTCTGAAAAACCTACAATCTGGTCATCATATGGCTGGATATCGGTTTCTGGGATATGAAACTTATGGAATGTCTTCTAGTTGAGTATGACTGCCAAGATCCTTTAGTCTGCCAGTGTCTTCATCACCGCGAAGTTTTCAATTTGTGCCGTGATGACCAACAGGTCATCCTACATTGGATATATAGCTTCGAAGTTAGCGTCTATGAAAGTTATCAATGGCATTCTCCTTCGTGGAGTCGAGGTCATGGTGTTGACCGATTGCACAATCCAGAGGTGTTTTTTTCTTGTCGAACTTGGATTAGCTCCTCAATTTTATTTTGTCTTTCAAAGCAAAGCATTAGCCAGTGGAGTGCCCAAAGTTTTGGTGATACCTATACTCTTCGTGGGGTAGGGACCTTTTTATGTGTCCGGATAAGCTTGACATTGAGAGCCTTATATAATATTCTTGCTTAATATGTGTTCAACGAAGTATATCAAGAGAATCTCGATGCCTGGTGTTCTTTATGCCTTACAGTGGTATGACTTTGCTTTGATTTTTCTTTCTCTTTGTTATAGTCTTCTTGGGCATTGTTTCGATCCTGACTTTAATTTTGAAGTCTTACAATTCTCTAAGTTGTATGAACTTTGCAGCTTTCCTTCATAGTTCGTCTAGCTCTTCCACGAGCTTCTTGCATATATTGTCGACAAATGGTCCCAGTCTTAAAGTCATCACCATGTGGTGTAAGGCTTCCTCTTGGTTGAGGTTACAAATATACAAGCTTACCTTTTTTAACCTTTCCATAAAGGGCCCCAATGATTCTCCTTTCTCTTGTCTAATATTAACCAAAACAATGAACGTTAAATGGTGAGGTCTTCTTATGGCAAATTGTGTTCCAAAATTGGCAACCAAAGTTTCGGGCGGCATGATAGTACCGTTATAGCAGGGGTTCTATGACCTTGAACTCCCCCTTTCTATGACCTTGAACTTCCCTTTGATCTGGCCGACCATAACTTGGGAGTCGCTTTTGCATGTTACTTGGTGAGCTCCCATGTCATATGCTAAGTTTAACCCAACGAGTAGAGCCTTGTACTCGGCCTGGTTATTGGTGGCCTTGATCCCGAACTCGAGTGCTTGCTTCAGGAAGAGGTTGTCCGATCCTTCTAGGACGACTCCTGCTCCACTTGAAGTCTTGTTGGAGGAGTCGTCGACATAGACTGTCCACCCTGCTGAGAGGTCTGGCAATGGTGTGAGGTTGGCTGAGAATTCAGCCAAGCATTGAGACTTGATGGCGCCTCTCAGTTGGTACCGGATATCAAATTCAGAGAGCTCGACTGACCATCCTATCATTCACCCTGCAAGGTCAGGTTTAGATAAAATTTTAAAAATGGGATAATCAATCCTTATAGTGATGAAGTGGTTCTGGAAGTAGGGGTGCATTTGTCTTCACGTTAGGACGAGGGCGAGAGCCACTTTCTCGATCATCTGGTATCTTGTCTCAACCACATGGAGAGTCTGACTGACGAAGTATACCGGTCGTTCTTCTCCCTCCACTTCCTGCACCAGCGCGACACTGAACGCCTCATCCGAGACCGCTAGGTACACCAGGATAGACTGGTCAGGCCTCGACTTCTGAATGATTGTCTGTGATGATAGAAAATCCTTCAGCTGCCTGAAGATTTCTTCGTACTTTTCGTCCTAACTGAACTTGGCTCCTTTTTGCAGTAACTACACCATTGGTCTCGTTCGCTCGGCCAGGCGGGGGACGAACTTGGAGAGGGCTGTGTGGCGCCCTAGGAGCTGTTGCACCTCCTTTATGTTTTGGGGGCTTAGAATGTCGGTGATCGCCCAACACTTGTCCAGGTTGGCTTCTATCCCTCTGTGGATCAACATGAAACCCATAAACTTACCCCCCTCAACCCCGAACGTGCACTTTTTGGGGTTGAGCTTCATGTTGGCTCCTCTAAGGGCTTTGAACACCTCCCTGAGGTCCTCGACGTGTCGGTCGAATGAGTCGGACTTCACGACAATGTCGTCCACATAGACTTCTACACACCGATCAATTAGTCCTTGGAAGATCTTGTCCATAAGGCGCTGGTAGGTCGCTCTAGTGTTCTTTAGGCCGAACGACATGACCTCGTAGTAGTAGCTGGCATCGGCTGTCATGAAGGTCTTCTTCTCTTTGTCTCGAGCGTGCATGCTTATTTGGTTATAGCCAGAGTAAGCGTCCAGGAAACTGAGAATTTTATGATTGGCGGCTCCATCCACTAGCCGGTCGATGTTGGGGAGCGAATATGAATCCTTCAGGCATGCACTATTCAAGTTTCTATAGTCCACGCACATCCTCCAATTACTGTTCGACTTGGTGACCATGACGACATTGTCCAACCAGGTTGTATATTGGGCCTCGCGTATAACCTGACCGACTGGAGCTTTTCGGCTTCTGCCTTAGCTGCAAGACGTTTCTCGTCGCCATAATCTCTCTTCTTCTGCGCGATCGGTCGCGCTTCCTTAAATACCGACAACTTGTGGGTGATAATGTTCGAGCTTACCCCCAGCATATCGAATGAGGTCCACGCGAACATATCTATGTTTTTCTTCAACGTGGCGTGCATTATCTCATCCTCAGCGGTCGCCATGGTCATGCCGACGCAGGTGCTGTGCTTCTCGTCCAGGAGGGGCACTCGTTGTAATTCTTCCCTGGTTTCTAGCCTATCTTCGGTCGTTCAGGGGTACAAGTCCACCAAAGCGACTTGGGTTCCATCGGTGTCGGTTGGGCTTCTCGGGGAGAGTCGTGTCTCCGAGAAGATTTGCATTTAGGGGAGCGGTCATTCCTCAAAGGCTTCACCCTAAGGCTTTCGGCATAACACTCCCTTGCCTCTTTTTGGTTGACGTGGACCGTGAGGATGTCTCCTAACGCTGAAGGGAACTTCATTGCCAGGTGGGGTGTCGACATAATCGCCATTAGTCGATTGATGGACGGTTGTCCAAGGAGGCTGTTGTAAGAGGTATTTGCGTCAATCACCAAGTATCGGATCTTGATGGTTTTGCAATTATTCTCCTCGTCGAAGCTAGTATAAAGCTCGATATAGACTTTAGTACCCACCCTTTCGCCGGAGAAGCCGACCACATGGTCGTCATGCAACACCATTTCGGCCTCGGGTATCCTCACGGCCTTAAAGGTTTTCAAGTAGAGGATGTATAGTGAATTTCCCTAGTCCACCGACATCATCCTAATGGTAAACCTGTCGATATCGACCGATATCACCATAAGGTCATCTTGCCGGTAGTCAAGAAGTCATCATCGGTGAAGGTGATGGGCGACATCCTTGGTCGGAATGTCACCGCGTTTACTTGATGTACCGCCCGAAGATGCTTCTTTCAAGCGTTGTTGGTGCTTCCTCTATTGGCAAATCCACAGACGATTGTGTTGATAACTTCTCGGTTTCCCCTCCTCTCGGTCTCCCGTGGGGGATCGTCTCTTTGCGAAGGGTCGTCCCTCCTTAACCGTCGCACGGGGCGTCAGTCATCTCGCGGCCTTGAAGGCGAACGTCTTCTTCTTGCAGGCTCCTCTTTGCGGGGGAGTGTCTCGTATCTCGGTTACCCCTGACGAACCGGCACAGGTGCCCAACCTGGATGAGTTCTTCAATCTTGTCTTTTAAAGCCTGACATTCTTCGGTAGAATGTCTGTTGTTCTGGTGGTACTGACATTGCTTTCTTCGGTCGGCGTTATCTGGACTTGCTAACTTTCTGGGGGAGGAATAAGCTCGGCGTTGAGCGCCTCATCCAGGATTCTTCCTCTTTCAACTGTCAAGGGGGTATACTTCGAGAACCGGCTTTCTCAGTTATCTCTACGCCTGTCGCCACGATGGCTCGACTAGCCTTGGCGATCCTTCTCCTCCTTGCTCTTCTCTCCGCTGACCTTTGCTAGGGCTTGGTTGTGAAACACCCTCAGCTCCTCTAGCTGCATGAACATAGCTGCTCTTTTCCTAAGCTCGTCCAGGCTAGCGACCGACTGCATACAAAGATTGTCGGCAAACGGTCCTGGTCGCAGAACCATTAGCATATGGTGCATGGCAATGTCTGGGCTATAGTTCTGGATACTCATTGCCACCTTGTTGAACCTGTCAATGAAGGTTCTCAGTGACTCTCCCTTCTCCTGGCAAATGCCAACCAGGGCGATGGAGGTCAAGTGGTATAGCTTGTTAGTAGCAAACTGGGTCTCGAACTTCGATAAGAGTGTTACGAAGTTGTCAATGGAGTTGGGTGGGAGCTTGGTGAACCAACTATGGGCTCCTCCCTTCAGGGATGTGGAGAACACTCAGCACAACACTGCATCGTCCGTCGTGTAGAGACTCATATGGGTGGTATAGGCATCCATATGCCCGTCTAGGTCAGTTGTACCGTCATACGGGTCCTTGTTGAAGCCCTTCCACTTGTTCGATAGTGAAGCTTTTATGACTGCGGTGGTGAAGGGGTGTCGGCAAGCAGAGTCCAAGGTGACGGTCGTCCTGGCCAACTTGTTGAGACAGGATTCACCATCGATTTCATGGGTGGGAACCTTATCCTTGGTTTCCTCAATCGGCCTCGGGTTGGGAGGGGAGGTGTATGACCTACCGACGACATTTGTCGGTCCAGCAGATGGTCCTCCCCCACCAGCTTCTTCTTCATCTCCTCATTCTCTGCGCGGAGAGCCTGTATCTCCTGCTCGGTCTTCCTCGTGATTCCCTCATTCTTTTTCTTCATCTCAACAATCTCTCTCTACGCAGTAGTTCCATCTGGTCAGCTTCATTCATCATTTCCATGCTTCCGGTTGATACCATCTACTATTGTTCTTCAATCAGTTTCTCTCGGCCCCACGGTGGACGCCAATTGTTCTTGCTAGGGAGATGAGACCTAGAGAACTACTGAGAAGTTTCGTCTTCCTCATTCCTATCGGGCGGTCGATCTATGCTTCAACTTCCTTTTCCACACTTCATGCTACTCCTTTAAGTGTCGGTCACTCGATCACTCGGTCTTTTAGGGAATGCCGAATGGGGGGTAGCTGCAGAAGACACTCCGACGCTCAAGTCAACAAAGGGTGTTTGACACTCAGATGTCAGAGTACAATAATAAATGACGTACATGTTTATTGGAATGTGCGGTATTTATATTATTTTAATGGACATAACTTGTTGGACCGAATTAGTGAGTTGGACATTGCTTAGAGGTGTATTACCTAGTTCTTAATGATGATTTAGTTTTACTGACCTTGATTGAGCATATTTGGACCGAGGGTATCGGTCGACCCATACCGGCGTGTGTCGTTCGTTTGGCCCGGCTGTGGAGCCGAGCCATGACATTAACCGTTCGGTCCATAGCCATATATGATATTAAAATTATTATATGTTAATTTAATGTACTTAATAAAAATTAAAAACTCATTTAATCATCATAATTTTGTTCGGAGTAATATTTTAATAAGTTGATGTTATGAAAGTTATTATATAAGTTAAACCCTTAAAAAAAAATTCCCTTCAAAGAAAAAAAGAAAAAGAAAAAGCAACACAAATATCCGTAATTAACATCAATAAATTGAAGTATGGATTAGCCTATGTTATCAAACCTCAACATATCATGAATGTTTAACTGTTTTTTAGAGTGTCTTTCTGTTCTGCTATTTTCGTAATAATAAAAAGTTGCACATAACAAAACAATATTTTTCCTACAAAATATCACTTGAAAAAAATATCAATATCCTGTTTATAGCTATGTGAGGATGAATTGTGATTGCTTTACATATTTGTACATACAAACCCCTTTTAAAATTAAAGATGATTAATGGAGTTGGATTGAATTTGTTGGTATCTTGATTCGAATTTTTTTATCGGGTTATTTAATTTAAACTTAAATTTGACCCATGATAAGTAAGAAATTAGATCAATTTAATTTTCTATAGTGCAATAAATAAAATTTAACATGATATATACTTAAATCCATGATGTATACTTAAACCGTACATTAAAAAAGGGTATAAAACCGAATAATCTACATGTTAATAGAGGTTTTAAAATTGAAAAAATTACTACAAATATTGTAAGATATATACATGTTTACTTTATTAAAGGAAAATTGGTTTATTATTAATACATCAATGTTCAATAAACTTACGCTTTCACTACAATATTAAGTAGTAGAGAGTATTTTGAGACAATGATGATAACCATGAATTCTGAGTTCTTGAATTACAATAGAAGCCATTAATATTTTCCAGACTCATTTTGTTTTAAAGTGTGGAGGTTGAGCCAATTTAAGTGCCTAATAGGTCCCATAATTGCAACCTTATAGTGACTATTTGGAGTTTGATTCTCTAATAAAGCCATATGAGAGTGTATGATAAATTCTGCCTTCATCCATTTCCAGCAACTTTCAACTTGATACAACGTGACATCTGTATCAAGTTATTTTGTGCACTCTAATGAAGATCTCCAAACTATATATATTCTACAAATGTTTAGAAGTCTGGACTACAAGTAGCCTCAGAAAAGTTAAATTGAATGCAGAATTCATCAAATGTTTATGAATTAGTAGTCACTGTTGTTTCCTGCAACACGTTGTTTGTCCATGGAGTAACAGATTCAAACAATGTTGATAGTCATTCACTGTGTTCCTGTTACCTTGCACACATTAGGTTTGTCCTCCCCTGGGACTAACACAAGGTTATCCCCTACAAGTATCGGACCCGGATGAAACCAATCTACGTTGCATCTAACTTAGGAAAAATCACTAAATCTAACAAAACCAAATGTTTTTTCTTAAGATGCACCTTTTTCCCCACCTTTAGAATATCTTTTAAATATTATACTCTTCATAGTTAGTTGGAAAGTGGCAGAAGAAGAAGAAAGGTGTTCCTTCTTCAGCCCTTGCTCTCAACCAATTTTGTCTTCCTCTAATGGGTTCCATGTTTTGTTATGATCATTAACAAATGAGACTATTTTTTAATTTAAATCACTTCAAATAATGTAGCGCGGGTATTGACATAACACTGTACACGATACGAACTTCAATACTTTTGATACATGTAATATTCAAAATGTAAGACAAGAGTAGAATGATATATATATATATAATAAATTATAAATTATATGATAAGAGTGAAAAAACTCTTTAGTTGAAATTCATTTAAAAACTAATTAACTTAAAAAAATCACATGGAAGATTAAATAAAAATATTCTTAATAAATTATATATATATATATAATTTTAAATATTTTTTATTATATATAGGATTTATTTCTTATTTCTATAATTATAATAGAAAATTATACAATAAACTTAATTTTTTTGAAAATGATTATATTTTGTTTTTTTTAATTGTGTTAGAATGGTTATAAACCCAAAAGGTATCTTTTAAATTAGACACTTTATTAATTGTGCATCTTACTTGTACTTATGTGTTTGATACATATCAAACACAGAAACACACCATTTAAGAATTATATTCGAATTTTAGACTAAGTCGAACGAGTCATAGCATTACACCTTGTTTATCAGTATTGTAAAATAATTTTTTCCCTTATGAGGTTCTTTTTGGTTAAATTTGTTTTTACCTAAAACCAGTATAAAAAAATGAGGGATAAATAATATTACAAAAGTTAATTATCTACATTCATGCATTCACAAGTTTTAGTTAAGTTTATGAACTATCATCATAACTTTCATCATCATCATTATTATTATTATTTGTTTTCCATGTAGTGACTTGCTCCTTTTTTATTCTTAACCGTGTTGATGGTGTATTTGTTTGAAGGATAGAAAAGGTAGCTTTGAGAAGCTCAAGCACTCTGGCGAAAATCCTGGGTTCGTCCATATCCATATTAGGTGCACTCATAGTTTTATTCTATAAGGGTCCGATAACCTTTTCAACTCCATCTCCTCAACTATCTCCTACGCATCCTTCTCCCGTGGTATCTGCATCACAAACAAATTGGGTTCTTGGTGGATCCCTACTTGCCATTGAGTATCTTTTGGTTCCAATTTGGTACATTGTTCAGGTATTAAACACACTCAATTTTTTATTTTTTTTTCTTTTCACTTTATTTTTTGTTTCTAAAGAATTATATAAAAAAAATTAGATTAAATCACAATAATCATATTTTAAAATTTATGAAATTACATAGCTCCTTTTATTGTTTGGAAAACATTACATCAACACATTTTATACATTCTACTAACCCCTTTAATTGATTCCGGTATGCCTCCTATATGAAAATAGAAACTTTTAGTATAATTTACTGCAAAAAATAATGAAAAACGACTAACTTTTTCTATCACTATTTTATGTGTAAAGAAAAATAAGAAATAAAGTACTTTAGTGGATTCAACTAAAAGAAAAAAATATATAAGTAAATTTTAACTACTTCAACCTTATTTAATATAATTATTTCAAAATAATCCTTATCTGTAAATGTAAGCATCTCCAACAAATATGAGTAAAAAAATAGAAAAAGTGCTATTTTTATGAAATAAAAAATATTAAATTTAACTTTAATTTTGCTTATATTTGAATAGAAAGGCATGTTGTGATTGGCTATAAAAAATAAAAGAATTTATTAGAGAAAAGAAATGCTGAAGCAGAATTTGTGTTGCTTGGAAACAGACGAATATTATGAAACAATACCCAGCAGAGTTTATTGTGGTGTTCCTGTACAACCTGAGCGGGGCTCTGATATCTGCACCAATATGCTTGCTATTAGAAGAAAATTTGAGTGCTTGGAAGATAAACCCTGATATAACATTGATGGCTGTTATATATTCGGTGAGAAGCTAACACAAATTTAATTGATACACGAATGAAAGAAATGAAATTGAAACTTTGATGCAGGGTTTCTTTTGCACAGGACTAAGTAGTTTGGTTCACACTTGGGGCATTCATCTTAAAGGCCCAGTTTATGTATCCATCTTTAAGCCTCTGTCCATTGTGGTTGCTGCCGTTTCCAGTGCTGTCTTCCTTGGTGAAGCACTGTATTTTGGAACGTATGGACTTCATTTCCTTTTCTCCTTGTTGGATTTTTATTCTAAGAAAATGGAATCAAATATTTGATTCACTTTTGCAATCCAGTTTTTGACAATTACATTTCTTGTTTCAAACTTTGTAGTGTTGTTGGAGCAGTGATACTCTCATTTGGGTTTTATGCTATCATATGGGGTAATGCAAAAGAAGAGGAATTGAGAGAGGACTTTGACATGCGTCCTCCAACAAGTATTAAGACTCCTTTGTTGCTGAGCTAAAATGGGAAACATAACCAAGAGATCACCCATTGTTGACTAATGATTGATTTGTGAAATCCAACAAAGTCTTTCACAGTATTAATATGTTGTTTGTGGTGAAAATGTCCCTTGTACAGAATTTGCAACGATTTTATTTGAAAAGAAACAGCTACTGTTTCATTGTCTATTTCAGCATTTGAGTAAGAATCTAAAACATGGAAGTAAGCTCTTTATTAAAATATTTGTCGATCTTATGCGAAACGTCAGAAATGCCCTTATGTGTTTATACTTCAACCCTACTTTTTCTTACTTTTCCTTCACTGCTTCGCCTGAAGAGTACCGTTCACCACTTCTCCTGCATCTTTTCGTTCTCCCAGTGTCGCTTGGTTTACTGTGGGTAGTTTGTGACTGTTGTGTGCGTATATATGTAGTTGCATTGCCACCGAAAATGATGGAAGAGGCTCCAACACCAATCCTTTGAAAGGCCACCTAAATATCAAAATAAGCAACCACTAGAGTTATGGTTAAAGAGGGACCAAGAGAACACATTTTTACATGTCATAAACTCTAGCGTAGAATAGTTTTTAAAGTAGCATAGTTTAATTTCTTTTTGTAATTGTGTTGAAACATGCAAAGGAGCACCTACAAGCCTAAATCTTAAGTTCTAGCCATTTCCATACATGGAAGGATTCTAGAACCTACCTCCACATGTGTGCTCTCATTTAGGCGCCAACTACATTTCATTTGGTGTGAATTTTCCTTACATTTGGCTCTTCATTTCCGGCCTCCTAGTCCTATATAAGGAGAGCTTGGGTGCTGAAATTGTAAGATTAATTTTAGTAATGAAATGCTGCCAAAATGTGTCATTCTTACTCCTTTGCCTAAACTCTCTTAGGATTTAGGTCTTTAATCTTCAAACCTTTCTCCTACAAAGAGAGTTGGTCAAACCTCTCTCACTCTCATACTTCTCATGCACCTCCAAGGCTACCAAAACTCTTAGGAGAGCCTTGTTCCACCAACAATCCATGGATGCTTCCGCTAATTCCACATCAAAAACGCAAAGATGAAAAGCTCAAGCTATCAGTAAAGGTGAAGCCTTTCATAATAAATGGAAGAGAGATAAAATTAAAATAACATAAGTTAATGTAAAAACTACATTAAGTTTTTTCTAAAAAATAAATAAATAAAAAATTAAAACTAGTGTAAGTCTAGTAAATATAAAGCTCACGCTAGATATATTTAAGAAAAAAGAGAGAAAAATAATGTATTGCATCCGCCAAACAAATACGCATAGAAAATAAAAATAATAATAAAATATTAAGATTGTGAAGGTCTAACCCACACTAACATTTAAAAAACAAACAATAAAAAACAAAAAAAAAACGTGGGTGTAATAAACGTAAAGCAAACACTAAATTTTAAAAAATAAAATGAATAAATGTCTATGTTATTGAAAGTTTAATCCATGTTAAATGTTAAATGTATTTTTAAATTAAATTTAAATTTATAATAAGTGTATAAAGGTTTTGTTGACTCAAGTAAATAACTATTTATTTTAGTTTACATGCACTTAGCCTTCTCGTGTTTATTATTGGGAAAATAATATAAAATTGGGTGGAGGATAAAAAAATATAAAAATTTGAATTTTATATTAGTGAGATATTTTATGAAATTAGTGTGTTTTTGAAAAATAATAGCTTTTAAATTTTAATTTTGATTATTATTTATATATTTTTTTATTGGTGATGTGTCATATGAAATAGTATTGTACTGTATAGGTCGAAAGGTTGGCCAAAAGGTGAAAATTAAATAAAAAATAAAAAAACAAATAAATAATTATTTACCGTAGCAAAGTCTATTAAAATGACCCAAAACACAGAGTGATGAGAATCAAGAAAAGGAGGTTTTTATTGATGAAGGAAGAGGTCATTCACCATCACACTTGAAGTTCTTCCTTCTAGTCTTCTCAAAATTAAAAGAAGACATAAAATAAAGAGAGGCCCAAGCCCAAAGCCCAAGTCCATCCTATGAAGGGTAAGACCAAGTTTTAAATAATAAAGAATATTGTTTGAAGGTGCTTAGAGGAAAACATAAGAAACCTCTTTTGTTAAAGCATCTTTAGGTCCTTAGTTAGGAGTATTAGGGGGGGTGCGTTAGTAGATA
>Ga0123342_1004401_pt1 | contig 21524 bp, 14 predicted proteins | sample Turbeawhitnodule_FD_89960 | JGI IMG/M metagenome (GOLD analysis project Ga0123342, IMG submission 89960) | Root nodule microbial communities of legume samples collected from Mexico - Turtle bean Mexico white nodule | ecosystem: Host-associated > Plants > Roots > Nodule | place: Mexico: Nepantla...
AACAGTTATACTGGTTCACTCAAATGAGCTACATCCAGTCTCACCTAATCCAAGGTGAAATCCACTAAACAAACGTACCAAACACACTTACACAGCCACTGTTCTTGAACCCTACAAGAACCTAGGCACACTTGCTGAAAAACACTATTTCAGCACACACACTCTTCAAGAAACCCTATCAAGAAGAGCTTACAATCACATTATACAAGAATTTGAAATATGAAACGAATACACCTGATAGAGAATGCAGAAATCTGCTTTAGACCAGTAGAACAGATTGCTCACACAGTAGCAGCACCTCTAACCAAGCCTTAGAGCCAACTGAGAACAAGCACACTTTTGATTTGTAAATTCTTTCAAGAACACATGTTAATTCTCTGTAAATCCTTAGTTCTCTGTTGTAAAACTTGTTTTCTCAATTGTATGATTCTTTTACAAACGCAAGAACAAGTTTTCTTTTTATAGAAAAACAACTTATAACAGATTTTCAAAAAACAGTTAAAGCTGTTATAAAAAGAACATATTGAAAATAAAATGAACAGATTTATTTTCAAAAGCAGTTAGGGAATCTGTTATGTGAAGGAGACTCAGTCAAACACTCTGGTGCAAGGACAAAACGGAAAAAACCTTTTAAGATAAACATGGCACCAGACTAAAAGGAATCCATTCATTTACAGATGAACAGATTTATTTTTCCAAACGATAACAGAAAAAACTTAACTATTGAAACACAGTTGTCGTTTTGAGAAAGTGAAGACTTAGTCAAAATACTTGATGCACAAAACCTAATTTTCAAAGGCCTTAGTCAATGCATCAGTTTTAAAAAAGAATCTATTCATTTAGAAAAAAACAGATTTATTTTTTATGCAATAAGGGTATTTTTGCAAAACATGTGAAAAACAGTTTCAAAAAATTTGTGCTTGCTCTTATCACATGGTCAGGGGTTAAGAGGTGAGTTACCTAGCAAAAAACCTACTTTAAACAACCTTTAAACTATACCTGAGACATTTTTAAAGCAAATGTAAATACACATGAAATTTGCACAAATGGCTTCATCAAACACATGTCTTGAAGGGGCAGCAACCATCTTCAACAACCTCCTCCCGAGAAAACTCCCGCGATGGTGTGAATCTCACCATGCACGAGGACTTCATGTCTCGGGCCTCCCTTTGTCACCGCCACGTCCTCAGTCCCCTGCTTTTCTTGCAAGTAATCCCTCAGGAAACTGTTCTTCACCAACTCATCTAGCTGGTGTCCCAGTGCCAAACAGTTGTGTATGAGATGACCGAATGCTTAGTGGAACTCACACCAAGCGTTCTTGTTGGGCCCGAGCTTCTTGTCGGTCTTGAGGGTACCTTTAGCCTCTCCGCTACATTGGGGATAGTGATGAGGTCCTTCAACTCTACCATGAAGTTGTGCCTTGGTGGCACGTTCTCCCTCTCACGCCCCCTGGTTTGAGGCTTCCTTGGTTGATAGGGTTGCTGCTTCGCGGGGGTCTTCTTCTCTGTCGTTGCCTCATGCACCCTTAGGGGTTGTGGTCGACCTGATGCATGTGGGTGCGTGGGAACCACACACGTGCGTTTCTCGTTAACTTCCCCTTCTACCGCAATGTGAGCCACCGCGCGACGCCTTATCTCGGCAAAGGTCTTAGGGTGGTTTCTGATAAGCGATTCACTGAAGAGGCCTGACACTATGCTCTTTCTAAACGTGTGCACCATCATCGTTTCGTCCTTGAGGTTCAACCTCACCACCTGTGCTCCGAAACGGTGAAGGAACTCCTTCAGAGACTTCCCCTGATACTGTCTTATGTCAAAAAGATCATAAGAGATGGGTGGGGGAGGGCGATTTGCGATGTATTGCGCTCTGAAGAGCTTGGTGAGTTGTGGGAACGACGTTACGTGGCCATCAAGGAGGCTGATGAACTAATCCATCGCTGTTCCCACCAGAGTGCTCATGAACAGTTTGCATCTCACCGCGTCGAAGCCCCCAACCAACATCATTTGCGTATGGAAAGTCGTGAGATAGGCCTCCGAGTCCCCTGTACCAGTGAGGGTAACTTTGGGCCCTACGAACGTGGTCGGTATCACGACATTCATGATTTCTTGCGAGAACGGCATCGAAAACTCCCTGGGTGGCGTCGCAGGTTCTCGATCTCCTTCCTCACGTCCGCTTGCCTGGTTTTGCATATCCCTGCGCAATTCCTCATTCGAAAGATGCAGTTCTTCGTTCGTTGCCCACGACGTCGCCAAATCAGCCTGGATGCGTTATTGGTTTGCTCTTGATGTAGCCACTTCCTCTTGAAGGGCCTACATCATTTCCATAACTTGTTGCAGGGTGAGGCTTTCGCCTCTGTTTGGTGCAGCAGGTCCTTGCCTCGTACTTCTCATCTTTCTGGCTCTTGCTGGTGGGACAATGTTTTGTATCGTGCCCAACGGTGGGCGTCAAATGTTCTTGCCGGTTGACAAAAAACACCTTCGTGCGTCTACGAGAATCTCATGCCCAAGAATCCCTACGTTCAGTCGTGCTTTCCTTTCGATTGAACCCCTGAAAACACAAAGACAAAGGGCGTCCTAGAGGTCGTTTGCACTCCGACGCTCAAGTCAATCTTAGGGCTAGGAAACACCAAAACTGTTTAACGTAAAACTGTAACTATGTGTGTTAAACGGCGCAAATGAATAGCGTACCTTGCCAAGTTTGTTACTTCCCTTTATATAGACTGAAACTAGGGTTTCCACTGTTTGCATTACCCAAAATAGGCTTCCTGAGGGGGTGGGCCCCAGCGCGTGGTTCCCTACCTGGAGTGCAACCTCTGACGGGGTGACCACCTGGATGCCTCCTCGTGCACCTGATCTCTGGGGTCACCCGCCTTGAGAGCGCCCTAGCTGTTCACATGTCATGCATGCAGCTCACCCCTGGAACGTGACCCTCGCGGGTCGTATCTTTCTAGTGGTTCTACACGCGTCATCCGCTCCACACGCATGGACCCCCGTGACCTAGGCTTCTCCCTTATTGATAACTAGTATGTAATCTGGGATCCACCTCTCGTGACCCAGCTCTGTTGTTCGTGTCCCCAATGTCCGACCTCTCCACACTGCCCAGCTCTGTTGTTCGTGTCCCCAATGTCCGACCTCTCCACACTGCTCAGTGGTACATCGGTACATTCTAGTGAGTCCTGGTGACCGATATCTGACCACACTTTGGTTCCTTAGCGCACGTGCCTCGCGGGACACCGACCTACGCTGCTCGTGGGACCCCGCTTACATGGCCCCTACATTACTAGTGGTCAACGACACCCGAGGTCTGGTTGGTACATCATCCAAACATATTACAATACAACTTACTTTTATGATCATTCTAAACTTTTCCTATAATTTCCCTAAAATATATCGTATAAATTATCTATAATTTAATCTCTAGAATTATAAACAAACTAGGGACTTAATAATTAAATCTTAAGTCACTCCTATAAACTAAAATAATTAATTAGTTCCTATCCTTTTTCTATTCCTAAGTTTTAAATTTTCATTTTAAAAATCTAATAAACATTCATCTATACTAATAAGTTAATTTTTACAATTAATTTCAATATTCAAAATTTCAAATTTATACATCTAAATAACAAAACATGATTTCAATATCAAGTAAGCAACAACGATTTGAGGGAGACCTTCATGCATTGTTGTGATTGAGTTCCCAAAAACAACCATGGTATCAATTTTAAAAACAAATGAGAGGTTTAGACCACTAACCTTGTGAAGAATGGAAACTCGATCCAATAAGTAAGAAACTAGTCATTGGGAACTAATAAAACAAGTGAGACAACCACTAATAGAGCCTCCGCAACATCGTCGCAACCACCACCAAAGAAAAAACAAGAGAGAAGGTCGAGAGAGTGCCGTTTTGCGAGAAAGAAGTGAGGAATAAGAGATTCGCAAAAGGAGTTATAAAGAGCTTTACGTTAGACCACACTAGATCCAACATAAAATTCAAAATTTACATCAGATTTTTGTTTTATTTTCAAAATTAAAACTTAATTTATTTTTATGTCATAAACAATGAGTTCTAACATAAAAAGTGTAACATAATTGGACCATTTTGCTTTATTGATAATCACATATTGAATAAATACAAATATTAACTCTTGGCCTTACCTAGAAGTTGCGTGCCTGCTAGCTAAAAGTTTCCTCTAACACTTTCAATAATCCACTGATTTCTAGCTATCCAAACTATCAATCCATACACCAATAATATCTTTCCTTAACAAATTACCTGAAAATGAAAAGAAAATAATAAAATCACTAGTAAAGATTGAACCACTTGACCAAAACTCTACCTTAACCAATGTATCTTGGTCCTTATCTAGTTTTCTTCTTGTGACTATGATATGATAGAGTAATATTTTTTTATAAGCATCTGATAAGCAATAGTAGTCAGACTTCTCTTTGAGCTTAAAAACATTCAAATAATCTAAGTTTTCAATTTTTTTAATAAATATAGAATTAAATCTATCATCTATTTTTAAACCTCTTATTATTTATTTATTTAAAATGTTATTTTGAATTAAAAATCATGTTTTATCATAATTTAATTCATTCATCAATGTTGTCAATTAAGAATTTTTATGTTCTTTTCATAAATTTTCGTTCGCAATCATATTATTAATTACAATATGACACCTGCTAGTATAAGGTATAGTTTATTTGTATAGGTTAAGGTTCATGATGTTATAGATTATGTTCTGAAACTTTTATGTAAGAGTCATTTTATCTTGAAAGACTATCTGATAAAGTTTTTTTAACAAGGATTGAATTATTCCTTAAATATTTCTATTTATTTATTTTATTATTTGCTGACAAAAATAAATACATCATATCCTCATAATGGCATGTTTGATTCTAACTACAAAAATATGATAAAAAATGAAAATAATTATTTTATAAATTAAAATTAGTATATACAAAAGTTAGTTTGCGAAAGTTGTCTTTTTATAGTTTTATCAAAATTTTATTTTTGTCTTGTATATATAATCTAATGTTATCTTATGAAAAAAGTTTTTTATTTTTATATATTACAGGAGAATCTCGTCGAATGATAGCCTGAATATAGGTGCTAGATCTTCTTAACATGACTTATTTTCTTCCTCTATACGTGCATACTTATATTATATCATACTTTATTTTCATCTTAAAAAATTGTTAAAGGCATAATCTTCGTGTTATATATGATGTCATGCTTTTTTTTTTCTTTTAAATAATATATGAATTTTGTGAGAAAACCAGACCCTTAAAATTGTTGAGATGTAGTGGCTTTAAAAAGATACACGCAATTACATTTTCTTTGGAGAGTGATTTACGTGCATGTTTGTTTTTATCTATTTTAAGTTGAAATGGACGTTTGTTCTAAAGTTTGAAGAGAATATACTTTTGTTTGCATATTAATGTAAGGAAAGAACCATACACAAATTTTGAGTGGCTATTATTTCTGGAAAAATATTATTTCTGAAATTAGTATATTCCAAAATGATAACAATTGTTTTCCGAGTTTTATTAGTGGGAAAAGTACTGCTGAAAGTGACTGCATTACTTATATTAAATTTAAATATATTTTTAGCTTCTTAAATGTGAACTGAAATTATTTTTTATTTTTCAAAACTGAAAGTGATTTTTTAGTCACAATTATTTTAAAAAATACTGTTCCAATCTCTCTATCTTATCTTTTGTATAAATATTGTCAAAATATATACTTGTCATTGAAAAATTAATGATATATAAGGTACAAAGGTCGATGTACAATGTCATATAAAATTATCAATCACACAAGAAAAATATTTAAAAATGTTTTATTTTCAAATAATAAGACCTAAAAAATCAATCTTAATTTAGAACAGGAATATACTTGGCAATAGTTATAAGGGAACCACATAGAAATAATTTTAATATCCTATTCAATTTAAAATTTTAAGATACTAAATTTATGAATTTTAATCAATTATAAAATAACATAATTAATTTTCATATACTCTATTATTTTTAAATTTCTTCTATTTTTTTTTCAGTGATAAAAAAACAAAATAAATGAAAGTAATAGAGTACTCAAATTGTTGGAGATCCCATATCGACTAAAGATTAGAGCCTTTCATTGTATATAAGTGGGTGCAAACCTAAACCCTATGAGCTGGTTTTATGGAGTTGAGTTAGGCTTAAAGTCCACTCTTTCATAATACCAATTCAATTCATGTACAAAAACATATATAAATGTATCATAACCTCAAAACAACTTATATAGAAGGCATCATCCTTAACAACAAGAATAATATCCTACCTCAAAACACATTATGTCCACCTATGGAACTCATGAGATAATGAAAGATAGTCACAAAACCAAAAAGAGTGATTTGTTTGTTACACATCACCTCTACTATGCCGATTTGAAGGAGTATAAACAGCAGAGTTTCTCTAGCTTTTGCTGCAAATACATGTTAACATGCTGGTTAGATTTTTTTAGTTTTGTATTTCATTTTTGCACCTCGTTAGATTTTTTTTTTTTGGTTTTGTGTTTTGTGGCTTCCAATAAAAAAAAAGTGAATGAAAACACACAAAACTTACATCAACCACCAACGTTCATCACCAATCACCACAAGCAACCACCAACACTTAAAAATGAAGAAGAAGACACCACACTCTCTACCATACACAGAAAAATATTGTTGGAATTAAAAAAAATATGAAAGTGTTGGAAGAAGGTGTGGAGGTGCAGAAAATTTGCCCATAATTATTTCACACAAGTTTTACTCACTTATTTTTCCACTATATTGAAATCATTGTGTCTTTTTTTTCAAACATTTTAATATTTCATACAATTATTATATAACTAAATATATTATTATTTTATTTTAAAGTTTTATTTTATGTTATTATCATCTAAATATAATAGTATTTTATTATTAAAAGAAGTAGTTAAATGTTTGTTTTAAAAAAAATGTGAGTGTGAACTATTTTTTCTTTTCTTTATATATGATATATGAAGTAAGAGAATTGACACTTTAGAAAATATGTAAAAATATATGATTGTATACAAACACTTTTCCCTTAAAACCCAATGAAATTTCAAATGAAGTACAAACTTCTCATGGAAAATCTAACTCACTTCAGCCTCTACACATGAAGGATTTGACATTATACAGAATAAGAAAACTATATAAAAAAAAATGATGTTACACTGAACAATTTTGGAATTAAAACCTCCATGAAGTTTCAAATGAAGGACAAACCCCATATCCATTAGCTGAATATTCTTCCCTTCTTTTCTTGAACAACCCCTTCATTCCCAGCCAGCATCATATATTTATCCCTCCTTGTAAGGTTGGTGCACTCAAATCCCAAAGCATACCCCAATTGTTTCTGTATGTAATTTGCCACTTCATGACTAGACCTTCCCCCAGCACAAGTGAGTTCTTTGGGAACCTTTTCAAGGATCTCAATGTCATATCTAGGCCTAGGGTTCATGAAAAAGTAAATTGGATCCAACACCTTTAGGCCACTTGCTGTTGTCCCATAGAACATGCTCACTTGAGCCTTCATTGCCACAGGCACAATCTCATCAGCTAGTTCTGCAAACAAGGAACTGAACCTCAACAGATAGGGCTCCCTACAAGTTGTTCCTTCAGGGAACACCACCAAATCCCCTTCACTAAGCAACCTTTTCATAGTCTCCCCATCTTGTTTTCTGTCCCTTGTGAGTCTTATGGTCCTAATAGGGGCTATAAGCTCAGCCACCTTGCTTAAGCTGTATGTGACTGCAGTCAAAGGCCTCCCCAAACATGAGCTAAGAAAAATTGGATCCAAGAGAGTCCTGTGAGTGCAAACATAAAGCACCCCTTCATTTGACTTTGATTTTTGCTGGTTATTGTCTTTGAAATTCAGATTTATCCCACTCCACACTCCCAATGCCATTGTGAATTTGAAACAAAGGAACACACCCAGAAAAATTCTGTAAAGGGCCATCACAAATCCAATTGGAAGCCACATGAACATAAAGAGTGTTGCTAAAGGAGTTGGCAAGAATGCTAGTCTTCCATCATGAAATATTAAGGACTTTGGATATTTGTTCCTTGGTATCACTTTTCCCTCATTCATCACCACATAAGCCTCCTATCATTACCATTCAGTTAGAACAAGATATAGACAAGATGCATAAATTGAATTAATGGTGTTGGATGCATTGGAAACTAATTAATAATCTTGTACCCACTTATTTAATAATCTTGTACCATCTAAATTAAATATGGCAGAAGGTGAAATAAAAGTATACCTGGTGTAGGTACACAAATTTTATTGGAACTTATTGTTTCTGTTTTGTATACAGTTTCATTATTTGAAATTAAGAAAAAATTAACATTAGATTGAAGATCATATACAATTATTCGTGTTTCGTTTATATTTATATTCATATCTCAAAATACAATTGAAAATATAGAAACAACTATTTTCTCTGAGCACACAACACATCTTCCATTCTTTTACACCCTCGTGATAATTTCAAATTACATAGCTATTTTAAAAGAGTCAATCTTCTCATTTTACTACAAAATATAAAAGAATATTCAAAAGAAAATAAACCTAAATGAAATAAACATTTCTTTTTCTATATTCTTGATCAAATCTGAGATCTTCTAGTGGACCAAGAATTAAAGATAAATCCCTCAAAATATTGAAATTTATTTAATGAAATGACCTTTTCTTATATACAATTTCAATATTTATCACACCATGTTGGTTCTATATTTTTTCTCTAGTTCAGTATGTGGAAGCTAAAATAAGCTGTTAATTAAATAGTAATTTTAACATACTATAACCTTAAGCAGTAGCTAGCTTCAGAGATACCTTGCAAAGAGAAATAAAAAGTTGATCATGAAGACTTGTGTTACCAATGCCAAGGTCAGGTTTTGTATCTCCAAAATAATCCATGAGGGCACTGTGCTTCACAAGCAAACCAGACTTGGAGAGCAAACCAGTGAAGTAACAACCAGCAGTGTGCAACTCAGTGGCTATAACAGCATCAGCATTCAAATACTCCTTCAGAAACCCTTCCACCATCACTCTAGGCATAGTGGTGAAGATAACCCTGGACCCTACTGAAGCCACCACCTCATAGGCCTCAAGATTAAGGTTCTCCAAGTAAAACTTTGGTAAAACTGCCCTTGAAGTGTTCTCCATGTCCTTCACTTTGAGTCCACAAAAGGAGATGAAGATCATGACTCTGAGCTTCATTTCATAGTTCAGAATCCACAGTATAGGACATGAACAAAGCAAGAGAAATGCCCTCAAAATGCTTCCACCTTCAAAGGCAACCAGCATGAAATAAGGAAAGAAAGAATGAGTCCTTAAGAGGACTTTGTGGAAGTCACAAACAAGGGCTTGAGACCCTCTACCCTCCAAATCACACTTGATGATATTAGGGAATGAGGAAGGTTGTTGCAATGGTTTAGATGAAAGATCACCCCATTGAAAACCATGGTTTTTAATTTTCCTTGCTATTCCATAACATGATTTAACAAAAACCTGGTTCATGAGCCAATTTGCAAGCCTTAGGAACTCCATGGAGGACACCATTTTTTGAGTTTCTTTGATCACTCCAATGCTTATGCCAACTCCAACATAACAAGAAAGGATGAGTTAAGCTGAGAGTTTAGTGAGTGATTGTTTCTGTGAACAGAAAGATTGCAGAGAATACATTTATATATAGTATTAAAATGCATAGGTGCAAAACAGAATGGAATCTTGACTATTTCAAATAGTTTTTTCTTTTGGAGTAATTTGGAGCTATGACAAAAAATTTATAATAATTTGTTTACATTATTGTATAAAAATAGTTTCTCTTTTTATAAATCTAATATGACCTTTACCCTCTCTTTGAATCTATTAATCCCCTGTTTATGCGGATGGAAACAAAAGTAAAAACGCGAAATCGATATATTTTCTTTTAGTGAAAAAATTTCTGCAATAAAATGGACTGATTTAGGAAAAAAGTAGATAGGTATTTATGTATATGTATAATTATTTTATTATATTTTATATTATAATAAAATAAATAATTAATATTTTATTACATCACATTTTTTGTTATGAAAATGATAATTAAAATGGAAAACATTAAAATAATAAATGAAATCAAATAATTTAATATTTTGTTAACATATATTATTATAATATAATAAAATTAATTATTAAATAAAATTATTTATTTTATATTTATATTTCATAAAATAATTTATTTTAATATATTTATATTTTGGAATATACTTTATTTATTTATTCAGATTTGATAATAAGTTTTTATTTTAATTTAAAATTTATATTAACTCTAATTTATATTTTAAAAATTATTTTACATCAAATTATTTTTAAATATATATAAAAATTATTCCATTACATCAATCACATATATTATAAATTTTCCATCTATTTTCTACTCTCTCGTCTACCATACAAACAACCTCACTTTTAATTCTCATTAGTTTCTTTTCTTTTCTTACTCCCTTTAATCAAAGAAGTGTTAATGTTTATCTTTCTCTTTCTTTTATCAACACACCTCCTACAAATTTGGTTAAAGACAGGAATATTCAAAATTAATAGTGGAAAAGTGTGATCCTCTTACTTTAATCTTTAAAAATAATAAAATTTAAAGTAATTTCATATATATTATTAACTTAATTTTAAAACTAAGTTAATCTTATAACTAAATAAAGCAATATTTTTAATATTAAATTAGAATGAGCCACAGCAATTCCATTCACTACAAGTCTATTAAAACAATGGAGTACTTTATGATAAAAGAGTGATCTTTGAGAGGTTAATAAAGTTGGTTTAGACAACTAGACAATGCAAAGTTTTGTGCTGATGTCTTTAATTTTCTTTATTATGTAAAGTATTTGGTTGGTAAGTTAGAATTATGAAAATATTTTTTAAAAAGAGTTTGTGGTGATTTAGTTCACTCTAATATATAAAAAGGTATTTTTATTACATAAAAGATTAATGTAAATTTAACGGACATTAATAAAATATTCGTTTTATTTTTTATTTTTATAATACAAGTGTGTGTAAGTGCATGTTAGGTTGAAATAATGTTATATTTTGACTTTTTACGAATTAAATGGTGATATAAATGCATCTCAATCATTTCTCCGTTTTCTTTTGTAAATATCCGTTTAATCCAAAAATCTTAGTGAAACTCATTCTTAATTCTCTAGTTGAAGAACAATCCAAAATCTTTAACTCATTTCGTTGAATTCCAAAATCTTATCAAAATTTAATCCTAATCAACCCGCTAAAGCACAATCTTGAATTCCTAATCCATTTTACTTAATCTTAAATTCTCACTCAACCTAATCTTAAGCTCCTAGTTGAAGAACAATTTAAAATCCCTAAATAAAAGTTGGATCCTAAATACCTAAATGAAGTTTCACTATAAGAAAATCGTGAAATAAAAATCAATTTTAGAAATAAAAAATAATTAGTTACTATAATGACTAAATTAGAGACCATTTTAGAGACTAAAAAAAATTTTAGATTCTAAATTAGTTTATATTATTGTTAAATAGTTTCTAAATTGGTATCTAATTAACAACCAAAGTTTTTGTTACCAAATTTAGAATCTAAATAATTGGTAGTTATGGTTGCTAATTAGATATCAATTTAGAAACTATTTAACAATAATAAAAAATAATTTAGAAACTAAGTTTTTTTTAGTTTTTTAAATAGTTTCTATTTTAATTATTATAGCAACTAATTATTTTTTATCTAAAATTTATTTATATTTTATAATTTTCTTATAGTGTTAACTAATTATTTTTTATCTAAAATTTATTTATATTTTATAATTTTCTTATAGTGTTTATTAGTTATTGAACTAGCATGAACCTCTCAAATGTAAAGCAACGTTGAGGGATTTTTTCACAAGATGAGGAAGATCAAACTATAACACTCTATGAAGAAACATTTGAAGGCTTAATTGATGATCCACTCATTTAAAAAAAGAGGGTTGAAATTTCTTCATCAAGTGGTTATAGTTTCTGCTGTGGATCTAGGATTTAATGTGCTATTTTATAAATAATACATTATTTCAATTTCTATCATATAGTAAAAAAAATATCTATATTTGAGACTTACTTTTAATATACATGATTTCAATTGTTGTATGTAGGAAAGAACCTCCCAAAATTTATAGGTTGTCTAATATAGTTTCAGAAACATTAATGTGATGAAAATTAGTAATTTTTTTAAAAAATATTAAGTTAAAATGAAGTGACAACAATTAAATCCATGTATCTTTTTAATGTTAAATTAAAATGAGTGACAACAATTCAATCCATCTAATAAATTCGTGAAAAAGAAAAGAAAAAAAAGTTACTTCAGTACGATCTTATGTTCCATCATCTCTTTCTTTTCATTATGAGTAATAATACATTGAAACTCTCATTTTTCACTTACATTCAATTTATAACTTCATAGATTATTATTTTATGAGAATATTTATTATTATGAAAAGCAATTGTCAAGTATATAAAAAGGTAGTGTCAAAGATATATCATATTTGTAACATAATTTATCATTATATTTAAAATTTTAAGAGAATTCATTTAAAAATCAAGAACATGACTTATTTTTTACAAATTTATTCTTTAATAGTAATAAAGATTGTATATAGTAATAATAATAATTATTATTATTATTAATTTTTTATTTTATTTTGAATGCAATTTTTTTTTTCATTTTCTTTCTTATTTATTTTTCCCAATAAAAAAATCTCTATGTTTTATTCATTTTTCTCATATATTTTTCCTGCATCTACTTATATCTCAACCAAAAACAAAGCTAATTGTTTTTGTTTTTGAAAGAAAAAAAATACATTTTTAGCATTCTTCCATGTCAATGAGAGTTTCTTCTTCTTCTTCTTCTTCTTCATCTTCTTCTTTTTACCAGTCCACCTCATTTATAGCTTCAGAAAAAATCTGCAGATATTGATGCAATCACTTATCTACTTATCCTTAATGGGACCCCTCTGTCACTAACATGTGAAAAGTTCTTTAAGTAAGAATTAAATTTCAACAAAAACTTCAATTTCTTCTCTCCTCATGTTGTAAATTAGGTAGCATAACTGTCAGTGGCTGCCTCTGAAGCTTCTATTAAGTTGACAACCATTTTTCTACCAAAATTCACCTACAAATCATAAAGACCACAAGTTATGTTTTTTAATCATATTTATTAGGTTTAATTACATATTTTATCCATGCATTTTTTTTAAGTTTTGTTTTTAATTTTTTTTACATAAATTTAATCATTTAATTATTTTTTTTGTTTAATTTTAAAAAGTATACTGACACTTCAAGAAAATCATGAAATAAAAACCAATTTTAGAGAAAAAAAATAATAATTAATTGCTATAATGACTAAATTAGAAACTTTTAGAGACTAGAAAAAAATTTGGTTTCTAAATTAGTTTTTATTATTGTTAAATGGTTTCTAAATTGTTATCTAATTAACAACCAAAGTTTTTGTTACCAAATTTAGAATATAAATAATTAGTAGTTAAAATCTTGGTAGTTAATTAGATATCAATTTAAAAATCATTTAACAATAATAAAAATTAATTTAGAAACTATTTTTTTTTTAATTTTTAAAATGGTTTTTAATTTAGTTACTATAGCAATTAATTATTATTTTTATTTAAAATCGATTTTATTTGATGTTTTTATTGTATTGTGACTAATTAAGTACATGTTTAATTACTTAATTTTTTCCATATGCCAAATGGAAAACTTGTTTACCTGCATTTATTTACTTAACCTCTCAGGTATTGTATTAAAAGTATATCGTATATAAGATTAAAACTTAAGTTTTATAAAAAAAAAAATTAAAATATGTTTGGAGATAAGATTAAAGACTTTATGTGTGGATGTTATAGAACTCTTACATTAAAATAAAATTACAATTTAAAAAAAAAAATAACGTATAACTACAAAACCTTATAAAGTAACTCCTCTTGCTTGCCCCCAAGTTGAACCACAATTATTGGAACCCCAAACTTTCCAAACAACCCCTTATTTATTCAGTTTTAAGGAAATTAAGGGCAGGGTCCAATGTGAAGCGGTTTGCAAGGTTGTAATGGCCCTAAAGAGGCCTAAGAAAATTAAATTAAATGATTTTTTAAAATTTTATAAGATGGTCTTAGAATATTAGAAATAATATTATAATATATTTGGTTTATATTTTAGCTCCCTAAAAATTATATGACTTTTGTGGAGTCATTCTTATATTCTTTAAGTTATAAAATGTATTTTTTATTATGTATTTATCATTAATATGAAAATTTTATCTTTTTAACTTTGATAATAAATTTAAGGATATTTTCCTATAAACAGTTTTTTTGCGACCTATCATTTATAATGCACCTTTCCAACCATTTATTCATGCAAACTTTTATATTATGTTTGGATTAGTATTAATATTAGGGTTAGAGGTAAGTGTACAATTAGGATTAGGTTTAGGGTTAGAGGTAAGTGTACAAAGTAGTTTTTAAATTGATATCTAATCATTATAACTATCAAGGTTCTAGCTACTAACTACTTATATTCTAAATTAGTCCTTATTAGTTTTTTAGAAACTAATTTAGAATATACGTAGTTAGTAGGTAAAATCTTGGTAACTAATTTAGATACCAATCTAACCGTAAATCATAAATTTAGAAACTACTTTATAAATTTTTATTAATAATAACCACTTTAGATACCAATAATTTTTTAGTCTCTAAAATAGTATCTAATTTACTTAATATAGTTACTTTTTTTCTAAATTTGGTTGTTATTTAATCATTTTCTTATAGTGCAAACTACAAGTAAAAAAAATAAACATAAATAATAATAAAAAATCAAAACATTTGGATAACCAATTATGTCACTCATACAAGGGTATCCAACATATTGATTATGGCTTAAAAACATTATAATCGATTATGCTAGTAATAAAATGTTATCCAACATCGATTATCTCTTTAAAACATAGACATAATCGATTATGATTGGCTTACATTGGTCTCCATCGATCATGACAAAAAAATAGACATAATCGATTATGCTTTGCTTATCGTGGTCTCCAATATCGATTATTGTAATAAAAACACTACATTGATTATGTATTACAAAAGAATGTTTGGATAATAATTATGGTAAGAAAAATATTGCTTAATCGATTATTATCTTAGTTCAATATTTAAGGAATCAATCATACTTACCTAAAGCACACTTACACCACGCACCACGACTATGTCTCTTGCTCTTCCTCCATTTATTTTTATTTTTTTTATCAACAATACATTAATAGAATAATTAGAGACACTTAAGGGGTATCCCAACCCTTTACCAAAATCACTCTAAAGTTAAGCGAACAACAGTATAAAATAGAGTTACAAATTAATTCACTTAACACTAGAGGGGTTACAATGGAAAGCTAGCTGCTTCTTAGAACATCCTACACGCCAACTAGCCAACCCCACCTCTACTACTAGACAGATACCATACCCTCTTACTTCTTCCTTCTTCGTATGTGACATGGTCACTACTGCAGTATTGCAAAGCTTTCACTTACTCCCTGAATTAACAGCTGCCAAGAAGGGTAACTATATAAGCAGCAACCACTAGACAAGTGGTAGCAGTAGCACTTCAATATGTATCACCCTTCATCCCTTCTATTTGCTGCCAGACATATACTTCCCACCATAAACAACCGATTCTCTGTAAAACACTGCACACCATCATGACCTTGCATCAGCCGCAATCTGCCCAACATGGCCACTCCTAATACAAGCCAAGTCACCCAACTCCATCTGCTACATCAACAAACCATTCTTTTTGACTACTTCCCGAACCAGGTTCCTAGTTGAGACAACACCATGACATTTATAACAGTACACAACACGATTCCCTTTAGGCCTCAGTGCAACGTCTAGTCTGGAGAAGTCATCTTCCGTAGGTGTTGGCAATGCAATTGATTTATTACCTGCAATCAATCAGAATTAATCCACTACATCACAGGGCCCAGAGCATCATTTGAACGACCCCATCCATCATCTATGTTTTATGTCCACCATACTCCAACAAGTCCTCACAAGATTGGTTCATCACAGACCACATAACCCAGCTAGTCCAGTATAATTACCGAAGAGGTTTTACCATACTTATAATAGCCACAGATTCTGCACCAGACCTTAGCCTTCCTACAAGGGAGGAGGTCATTTCTTCACCCTATATAGAGCGTTATAGCAGTCCACTCCCACATACAACATCTCTTACCTCCCACTCAACGCTTCCCACCCACTTACTTGAAAATTTCAATGCAACTCATCGGGTTCAGGATCCAATCCACTAGGGAGTAGTCAAATGAGGTTGATTTATACTTCAACCAAAGCTAGGATTTAATTTGGGCCTTTTGGAACATCTCTTCCGCATCTACTACACCTTGCTTAAACACCACCCCATTCCTTTGATCCCAGATACACCTTATTACTGCTGTCCAAATCCCTTTCCAGACCATATTCTGTTTGCTACTAACCTGGAACAAATGGAAGCTCTCAAAGTGGGTTCTTATGTCCTCATGTTGGACAAACAGAATGCCAACCCATTTGTAACACATTAGCCATACACTCATAGCACGATTACACTCCAGAAAGATATGTTGACAGGACTCATCCTTGGTCTGGCATAAGGCACACAGAGTAGTGTTCATAATCACCCCTCTCTTGCTCAAGCCTCCTCTAGTTGGTAGACTGTCCGTCAGTGCTCTCCATGCCGTATTCACAACACTTGGGAACGCTTTAGCCTTCTAAAGGTATTTGAATACATCAAGATGTGGTCCACTTACTTGTTTGGCCAAGCATTCATAGGCAAAGTTCACTGAAAAGCACCTATTTCCATCATTCCCTCATACTTGGACATCCTTCTCTTCTCTACACAGCCGAATTGTGGATAAGTGACTTATCATTTCTTCTTCCAGTTTGGATTCCCATTCAAATCTAGCACGCCTCCACCTTAAGCACCATCGCCAATCCACGCCATCCCACTCACCAACCTCGCTTACCTTTTGCCCTTGGTTTAAGGACATTGAATACAGTCTGGGGTACAAGTCTTTAAGACTAGAATTCCCACTCCATACATCTTCCCAGAACATCACTTTGTTCCCACATCTTGTTTTCCACCCAACTTCTTTAAGAAACCATCCGTCTCCTTCCCCCTCCCCACAAACTTTGTGCAAGTCTCTCCACCACCAGGATTGAAGTTTACCTGGGGAATGCACTACTTCTGAGCTTGAGCCATACTTTGATACCAACAAGTCCTTCCACCTCCCTTTCTCTTCCACCGTAAGGCGCCATCTCCACTTAGCCAACAAAGCAGAATTAAACATTCGAATATCTCTCAACCCTAGACCACCCCCCTCTCTCGATTTACACAGTGCTTTCTAGCTTACCCATGAGATCGACTCCTTCTCCTTCCCCCAACCCCACAGGAATCTCCTTTGAATTCTGGTAATGCTTTTATATACCACAACCGGTGCTCTGAACAGGGACAAATAGTAGAGCGTGGTAGAGGTAAGGACCGATTTTATTAGGCATATTCTTCCTGCCAAAGATAAAAACCTCCCTTTCCAGACATTGAGTCTTGCTTTTAGTTTGTTTAACACAGGGTCCCAAAACTTCTTTTTTCTTGGATTACCTCCAACTTCAAGGCCCAGATAGCTAAACGGGAGTCCCATCTGAGTACAATTCAAAGTCTTTGTGTAACAAGCAAGATTATTCCTGTGCACATTGATGCCTATTAACTTTGACTTGTGGAAGTTGATCTTCAACCCTGAAGCTATCTCAAACCCCCTAAGGATAGACTTCAAGGTCACCACATTTGAATAGGAGTCCTCACAGAAGAACACAGTATCATCTGCAAACTGGAGAATGCCCAGTTCAACTTCCTTTCTAGCAATCTTAAGCCCGGTGAACAATCTATCCTCGCAAGCTTGTCTTACTAAGCCAGCTAAACCTTCTACTACCACTACAAAGAGAAAAGGAGCTAAGGGATCACCCTGCCTTAGCCTTCTGGAAGGTTTAAATTCCTCCGTAGGGCTCCCATTAATAAGAACTGAGACTGTGGCGCTTTCCATACAACCTCTGATTCAACTAATCCACTTGTTATGGAACCCCATTCTATGAAGCATATCATAGAGGAATACAAAACTGACTGAGTCATACGCCTTTTCAAAGTCCACCTTCAAGCAAAACCCACTCCTCCCACCCCTCCTGAGATCCTCTACCACTTCATTACCATAAGCACGCTTTCAAGAATCCCTCTGTCCTTTATAAACGCCGATTGACTCTCATGAATAATAGAAGGCAAGACCTTCTTCATCCTTCCAGCTAGAACCTTTGAGATAATTTTGTACATTGCCCCAACTAAAGATATAGGACGATACTGCTCAAGCGTTACTGGATCCCTAACTTTAGGGACTAGGGCTATGAAAGAGGCATTACAACCCTTGGGTATATGACCTGTAGAGTGAAAGTTAGCCATGCTGCAACAATCTCTCCTTTTAGAACCTCCCAATTATTCTTGATGAAGTTAAAATTAAAGCCATCAGGTCCTGGACTCTTTGAGCCTTCACAATGCCACACCGCATCCCTTACCTCTTCCTCAGAGAACTCTGCTACCAAACTCAGATTGTCTTCATGGGATAGGGATTTAAGCTCTACCGCTTCAAGTCTTACGCCAAAGTCTCTAGTGGCTTTAAATCTATTTTCAAATAACTTCTTAGCTTCAGCACGGACTGTACAGGGTTCCTCACACCAGATACCCCCCACCTCTACCCCTTTTACCTCGTTCTTAAGGCGCCTCAATCTCAAAGAAGAGTGATAGTATTTAGTACAAGAATCACCATACTTAAACCAACTAGCTCTAGCTTTTTGGCATAAGAGGGATTCCAATTTTTTTATCAATTTCCTTCAGTCTTTTGACCAGGCCGAGTCTTTGCAGCCTCTCACTTTCCAACAAGGAGCCACTACAATCTTGGCAGTCCAAAGCCTCTAATTCCTGCAAAATGGACTTCTTGGCCATCTCAATATTACCAAAAACATCCCTATTCCATAGCTTCAAATCACCCTTTAACCTTTTCAGCTTCTCTTTAACCACCGTGATCGCGTTCCCCTGTGCTGCATACAAACTCCAGTTTTCCTTTACAAAACCAGCAAACCCCTTATCCAAAGACCACGCATCAATGGTTCTGAAAGGTTTTGGGCCCTATTCTTTAATCATGGACTTCACCACTAGGGCACAATGGTCTGAAACCTCCCTCCTCTGCACATACTGCTTGCTCATAGGCCAGGTTTGCATCCATTCTTCGGTGACTAGAACTCTGTCTAGCCTACTCTTGGCCTTCCCATTTGAGCTAAACCATGTAAAGTGCTTACCAACCAGCGGTAGTTCTACCAGAAGATTGGAGTCGATGAAGTTATTAAACCCTCTCATTTCACCTGATTGGTTGTGTGCTAACTCCTTTCCTTTCACAGCGCCTTCTAACAACATTGAAGTTGCCATAGAAGCACCAAACCATATCTGAAGAAGCCTTTTTCATATTTTTCAGTTTCCCCCACAAGGAAATCTTTTCGCTTAGGGAGCAAGCAGCATAAACATTTACCACCACGCACATGCAATTTGATTTTTTATATTGGCCAAAAACAGCAATGAACCCCTTCCCCATCACATGTGTATCATAACTGAATGCTTCTTTATGCCACATGGAGAGCAAACTTCCACTACCATTGTCACTTCCATAATGTACCCACCCCACATTGTTATTCCCCCACAACGAAAAACACCTTGCATCCGAAAGAACACTCAATTTTGTTTCTTGTATACATACAAAATTTGCTCCCTCACTAGAGATAATGTGACTCAAGTACCTAGCTTTAGTACTTCCCCCCAAACCTCTAATATTCATGTTTACTATCAACATAGATGACCATCCTTATTACCCTCGTCATATTTCGACTTAAACATTGTATCCCTTTCTTCAAAGCAATTATATTCTTTGATAACTTCCTCCTCATCCCCTTAACATCTTAGCCCAGCTTGCATCCCAGTCTCCCATAATTTTGATGGTTCATCCGAAAAATAAGGCTCACAGAAACGAAGATTGCAATTAATAACGTCCCCATCAGATATAGAGTCCGAACACATACTATTCCTTGCATGAGAAGAGGCCCCTGCTTTCGATAACCTTGACAAAATTCTTACTGACCGCCTTGGTTGGGCGGTGGAGTCTCCCAGTTCGAAGAGACCTTTCGACTTTCTGCTTTGTGAAGGGGTGGTTAATCTGCTTCCGCACTTGCGTCCTTCTTCCCTACCATTTGCGACATGACAACTTCGGGGGTACCTCCCTCTAGACACCCACCTGCTTCCCTATCCTCTTTGCTCGCATTCACCACCGTCAACGGCAGAAAAGCTTGCGCCGACTCTGAATTACCTACGCCACTAACCTCATCTACCTCGTTCACGCCTACCTCCTTACCTTCGCTTATGCAGCCACACAGGTCATTACCATTATGTCCCTGTCGACTAACCATTTGCGTAGACCCTGGCTCTGGAACACCCATTTCAACTTGGGCTGTGAGTGGTACCCGAGCCTCATAAAGATGGGCCTCCAGCTCCCTAACTTGGGTCGGGCTAGGGGCGGGTTCCCGCAACATACTCGAACATTCAATATCCAACACAGCTTTAGCCAACTCAGCATGTGCTACAACACTATGATGTGAAAAAGCACAACCTTGAGTAGGGTTAAGATCTAGGTCAACTCCTTGAGCCACCTTCTGACCTATACTTTCTTTATTCATGAAAGGATTAGGAGCACTCTTCTGACACGTTTTACTTTTTGAGGATGATTCCATAAGTGGCGTTTTTGTCTTGTATGAGCTCTGCACGCCATCCACCGCCGTCTCTCCTCCCTCCTCCTCCCCTGCTGGTCGGAATACCTCCCCAAACCCCAATTTCTCCCCCTCTTCACAACTTTTCGTGGATAAAGTTGTTTCTTCTACGTAAGTTTCCGAAAAGGACACGCTGTCGGAGTCGATGTCGTTGTGCTTAGCCAAGTGCAAGCCTCCGTGACTTTCAAGAGTCTCTTCCTCGATGAGTATACTGCATGTGTGGTTATTGATCCGCACGCTCTTCACTACCCTAATGTTGCACCTCAGCCTAGACCGAACTTGCAGCCTGGCATATTCCAGGTTCTCCCAAGATAATGTGGATGCATCAATCGCTACCAACTCATTCGATTCTCCTAGCACATTTACAAATCAATCCTTACTCCAGAACAATAAGGGTAACCCATAGCATCTTACCCATGCTACTTTATGGTCTGCCACACAAGAGACCGACCAAGGCTTAATGCTAGTGAAGATAATGTCAAACCAGTCTCTATTAAGCTTAATAATATCCC
>Ga0123342_1004402_pt1 | contig 21523 bp, 15 predicted proteins | sample Turbeawhitnodule_FD_89960 | JGI IMG/M metagenome (GOLD analysis project Ga0123342, IMG submission 89960) | Root nodule microbial communities of legume samples collected from Mexico - Turtle bean Mexico white nodule | ecosystem: Host-associated > Plants > Roots > Nodule | place: Mexico: Nepantla...
CGGCTGAACACCGGATGGTGGGGGTACCTGCGAAGGCACTCCGACGCTCAAGTCAGTAAAGCGGGTGGTCAGCTCTCAGGTAGGTGAACAGTAATAAATGACATACCTTACTCCTTGGGATGCACACTATTTATATTATTCTAATGGGTCTACCTTGTTGAGCCCGTTTATCGAGGTGGATACCGCTTAGGGTTGTATTATCTAATTCTTTATGGTGGATTAACTTCACTGATCTTGGTTTGAGCATTAATTGTAATAGGGTTTGGCCATCGGGCATGTTCCCATGGTATGGGTCGTCCATCGGACAAATCCTTGTGGTCTCAACCGTCTTTGCCAAGTCTTCTAAGGTCTCGGCCAAGTGAGTCGTCGGCCTCTTCCTCTCGGCCAAAGCTCTTAAGCCTCAACTAGGTTCCCCAAGTGTCGGTCAGGAAGAGTCGGCCTCGGATAGTTAGGCGGGTCCCATCCTCGCCTATACCGGTACATAATATAAGAAAACTTAATACATCTTAATTTATATTATAATATAAGAAGGTAATCGTATTTCACAAATACGATTTTTTTTTTACTTTTTTAAATTTTATATATTACAATATATTATTTATTTGAAAACGAACTTCGCATATACAATTTTTTATTAAATTCCCGTACACTGCGCATATACGATTTATTATTTTTTTTAAAAAAATTCTGTACACCGCGATTTCTCTTTCTTAATTTCGTATTCCGTATTGGTAATTTACTCATTTTGAGAATAATTGTTTTTGTCCATTTTAGGAAAATCGAAAAATTGCACCAGTTTTGAAAAAAAAAACTCAAAAAATAATTTTAATTAAAATATAATGATATGATGTTATTCTTCTTCTTATTATTAGAAATTAATATTAATAATAATAATAATAATAATAATAATAATGTTGTTTACGGATGTAAATAAATTTATCTACGATTTACTTACTAATTCAGTAGATAATTTATTTAGTGATTATCTATTTATTTGCGTCTGTATTAATAATATTAATATTATTAAATTTTTTTATTAATATAATATTATTAATTTTTTATTAGTATCATTATTAATATGTTATTAATTTTTTTATTATTTATATATTATATTATCATTAATATGATTAATATAATTAATGTTAGTGTTAGTTAATATTATTAATGTAATACCCAAAAAATACATCTAACTATTGTAATAGACGTTATACCAATTTCTATATAAACTTGAAGTTTTTAAAAAATATTATGGCTCATAGAAATACAAATATTTATAATATAAAGTTTAAAATATTCTAAACCCTTCCGGGACCTCCTGCACCTGTATAATCATTTGCTCGTGTACATAGTACAATCATCGTAATTCACAACACAACAAGAAAAACAAGGGTAAGTTAGTGAAAATAAAATTTTATAATATACATAATTAAATCAAAAGAGAAAACCAAATTACATGATTAGTTTCTCAATTATTTAATATTCTTCAAATCCCAACATAAAACAATTACATAAATCTACACATCCAGTATATTCAACAAACATAATAACAAATGACGTCTTTCGAAAGACCCGTATTAAATAAGTCCTACTAGAGACTAACACTTGATCCAAAGATTACCAACGAATCCAATAGAAAAGGTGTTGGAGATCCCACATCGACTAGAGATTAGAGTATCTCATTGTATATAAGTGGGTGCAAACCTCACCCCATGAACTACTCTAATATCTAGTCGATGTGGGATCTCCAACACCCACCCTCATGCCAAGCATGACAACTCGTGCATGGGATAACATATTATGGGTGGTCCGATAACGACCCGATAACGGGTGGCCTGATAAGCCCAACAAACATTCGTTAAGATAGGTTTTAAATGGCTCTGATACCAAATTACAAAGTGGACCTAAGTCGTGCATCTCATATGTCACGGTGTGCATGAACTCCCCCATCAGCTCCTGATATCTTAGTCTATGTTACTTAGATCATCAATGAAACTCGGAGATCTCTGTTACCACATAGGTATCAATACTTAATACACAACAAACATCAGTCCATACATTATCCCAAATGTATGAACTCAATTCCATACCATTTTCATTATACAATACCATTCAAAATGTGATCCACAACATTCAAAAGTCTATTTAATATAGAAAAACAACACTTAAATACTAAATTATCAAAATATAATATTTCTACAAGTTTAAATAATATATAAACAAACAACACAATATATAAACATACAACATCTTTGCAAGAGAAATTGAATACTGAGACCACGTCCCCTCCACATCCAGATTTTCTAGCCTAGGGTGCTATTAAAAATTAAATTTAGCTTCCCTTACCTTAATTGCTTGCTTTCCAAGCAACCTCTAGAATTTTAGCCTCTCAATGTGGATAAGCTTCAAAATATAAGGGCCTAATGCAAGTTATCCAAACATAACAAAAATTCAGTATATAATAGAATAAGTTGAGAGGATTACTTTTCTCAACTGACCCCACTAAGATTGATGACTAAATCATAGAGAAAAACATAAAACAAAGATCTTTAGAACAAAAATGAACTTACTCTGTTTGAAAATCTGATTGGATAGAAATGTATCCTGACTACTCAGCTACAACAGGGTCTAATCATATTTTGGAATAGATGAGGTACGGAAGAAAAATAGAAAAAAGAAAGGAGAGGGAGAGAGAAAAAGAAAAAAGAAGAAAGAAGGTGGTGGAGGGTTGGGTTCAGGTCTTTTCTTCTTCTTCTTTTTTACGGGGGGTTACAATTATCCCCAACAGTAAAAAAATTTCGTCATAAAAAATTAGCTACCAAGTAAAATTAGGATATGATTATCTTATCTTCTCTTTTATTGTTCAAGTGGAATCACAACATGTGAAATTTCACAATACTTTGACTATGTCGATGCTTCTACCATGAAATTATCTTACTTGAGAACCCAAAATTTTAACGGACTTCACTTTAAAAGAGAGATCTTTTATTGAAATAAATTAGACATTAGAATATGATTGTGACCAGTTATATATATTTCCTTAGTTACAATACACGAAAGACATAATGAATGTTGGTTAACGGAAGAGACAAAACAAGTTTATAAGCAGTAGAACATATTCTCTCGAGAATCTAGTAAGGACCTATGAACTTTTGAGCCATCTTCTTGGATATGATTGCTCTTCTTACACCAAGAAATGATGTAACTCTAAGAAAAACATAATTACCCATAGAGAAACTTAAATGTATTCTTCATTTATCTGCATCAAATGTCTGTTTGATCGAAGATTTCTTCAGTCATCATAGTTCTCAAAATTTGGCTCACAATTACTGATAACTAAAGTGATGAAAAAGTATGTTGAGTCTTTTTTTTGCCTGACTAACTTCCTCCTTGTGCATATTAATGAATGCTTCAATGTCTTTTTCCTCCATCTAAAATAGAAAATCTAGGTCAACTTCCATGATCTTAAAGTAATTCGCAATATTTCTGTTGAAAGGTTATTGCCAAATTGCTTAAGAGATTTTGATGTGACCTACCTCAATGATCCACGACTTTGTTGTATTCTAACATGAATAGAGACAACACACACCAACCTCTTCGCAAGCATATCTGTAACAACACTCAGATCATCCGATCCAAGCTTATACTAATATGGGCAACACCAAATTCCAAATAAATGGAATCCATAGAACCTTGAGATAGTTATAACTAAATCAAAATGGATTCTTCCCATTATTTGCATAACCTCAAGTATATCATTCCCTTACATAGGTAAAATTTGCACAATCTTCATTAATCCATCATGTATTATTTATACTGACTCATTTTTCTTCACTGTATATGACAAGTAGGTGATAAAATTCATGGAAATATTATTTTACTCCCATCCCGTGAATGTCAAAACTAAGTTAACATATTTCCTAGTCATTATTTATCTGATCATTGATTTTTTTTAACAAGAAAAATGAGTAGCTACATACTAGACTATATCTTCCTTCATACCATATCACCAAATAAACTTACTTAAATCTCGATACCCTTAGGTCATTTAGATGTAAAATGAATTTGCTTCACGACTCTTAGATAACCCATCTAATTTAATTTATCATTCTCTGACACATATTTTGTTTCTAAATCTTAATATACCATTTGTTTCCCACAAAGAACTCTTTAGTTCACCAGTACATAATAATCTTAGAATAATCTTCAAATTCAATTTCACCAATTTCCTTACTCTCACTTTTTCTAGAAACTCATTAGTTATAACAAATGTACTACAACTTCCAAATTTAAATTGTTGAAAGTTCCACTCAACTCCGACCATATAATTATGTCTCCTCGTGACTTTAACCATCTGCAACAACATTTTCTTTTCCAGGATAGTACTTCCACTAAAATTAATAATCTTTCAAAACTTCGTCCATCTTCTCCAAAAAGGAATTATGCATCGTTCATTACTCAATCTACCACAATCCAAATTCCATTATGTACTCTCATTATATGTGGAAAAGGAACCACACATATAACAACACACATTTATTTTTACTTAGTCACGTCCAATGATTATAACATTATCATAGGACTTTCATACTCCACTTCAATCTTTTATAGGTCAGATAAACAAGGACCTATAGAAGATTATTTGTATCTATTCACTATGGATATTTTCTCTTCAATGACATCTATCCATTTTTTTCATTTTAATTTATTTTTTTCTTAAAAAAAATTATATTCTCCTTATTATCTACAAAGACAAATGTATAAATTACTTTTAACTAGTTTTTTAAGTGATGAAACTATAATAATTATTTTTATTTATTCACTATAGATATTTTCTCTTCAATAACATTGTATCCATTTTTTTCATTTTAATTTATTATTTTCTTCAAAAAAATTATATTCTCCTTCTTACCTACAAATTCAAATGTATAAATTACTTTTAATTGGTTTTTTACTATAAGATTAGAGATGTAACCATTGATCTATCTTAAATTTGGACTCGAATCATTCTTCCACAATTCATAATTCATTTTCAATGAGAATTTTTTCGAAGTTTAGAGCTAATGATTACATTTAAACTATTAAACCAAGTTTTGAGTTGAATGTAAATCTTGAATATTTGACAGTAATAGATAGAAGTGTTGAGTTTTATTGAGCTTTTAACATCAATTGCCACAATTACCACCGGGTCCTCCAAATTGTAGAGAATATCCATTACCTCCTCCTAGATCTTCATAGTAGATAACACCAAAACATTTAGGATTGTCATTGAATGTGTCAATGTCATCGTATGCAGGTCCATAATCAGATCTTGATGCATTTTGAATGGAAATATGCTTAAAATAACATGCATGAGCAAAATTTCTATCTGGAAAATATCCAGATCCCATTGAAGGAGCTGGAGTGTTAACAGGAGTCACTGCTCTCCCACCTCAACCCACTTGATTAGCTGACTTCATGTTGGAGAATAATTTTGACGGAAAATATCCAATATTTTCTCCCTGGTAATTTATCCACCAATTTTCCGTGTCTGGGTCCTAAATTATATATTAACCACCTTTGTCAATAATATAATATATCATGTCTAACATTACATAAAAAAAAAGTTAAATAGAATGAAAATGACCTGTGTAATAGAAATTATAAGCTCAATCGTTGTTCCACCATATACCGATGTTTTTTCCACTCGTGAACCAATGTATTTTTGTGGATGAATCTGGACAAACCCTGAACAGTATAGATTGTAGCATCCTGTTTTCTTGTAATTGTCTGACTGTGTCCCAATGTAATACCATATTAGATTTTTAAAAAAATGAAATATGTTTTTAGGTAAAAATTGAAAAACATGAAAATTAATCTCTTCTTACTGTCCATGATGTGTAAATATAAGTTCCAGTATCACCATAAAGTTCTGGAGCCACCTATATAAACTCACACTAATTAAAATTATACATAAAAATTAAAAATCATTTCATAGGTGTTTATATATATAATAATAGTAATAATAATAATAATAGAACCTAATTAAAACTCACATGCCATCCGACAGAGATTTTGTTACCACCATCTGTTGTTGGTTGATTTTGAACCCATATATGAGACATGCTCATTTGATCATTTCTACTAACTTGAGGATTATAAATGCTAGTAGTTCCACTAACTTTGTAATATGGACCTTCAGATAAAGGATATACTTCTCCACGCTACAAAAGTTAACATATTCAAATAATTATTTGAATTGAATCATTAGATATGGTAAATTTTACAGTAACAACTTAACAACATCTTCAATCTTATTATAAAATGAGAAACTTACATAAAGACCAGGAACTTCTTGATTCAGGATATGATCATTTGATAGTAATTTGCTTTGAATTAGATTATCTTTTGTTGTTCTTCTAATAGGAACAGTTCCTCTTGGACATCCGTCTTTCTCAAGTCCAAATATGGATTTAGCAGAAGAATTCTTCACACTTGTCTTTTCAAATGAGTTTTGAAAACTAGGTTTTCTCTATAATTAAATAATACAAAAACAAATATAATGATTAAAAAATCTAAAATTGACTATATTTGTAAATGTTCAAAAGAATATGTACCTGTAATTTATGATTATGTAATAAAGGATGATCAAATGCTGGTTGCTTGTAAATATCAATACAATCAACAATGTATCCAAATTTTGTCTAAAAAATAAAAAATACATCATAAATCAAAAAAACAATTGATTAAAGCATATACTGAGATCAAATAAAAAAAACATAAAAATATTAAAATATAGAAGAATATATAATACATGAACACTCTTCATAGGTGATTTGTTAATGAGTTGTAATTGTCTTTCCAAATCCAAATCTTCTCGGTGCGTATGTTGAAAGCCATGAACTCCATAACTATCATGACTATTCACCAAGCACAAGACAAAGAACAATATATAAATCATTTTCTTTCAAAATTCTTCTGTCTTATAAAATGATTAATGTATGAAATTGGCTATATTTTTATAGCAGTACTACAAGATAAATAATAAATGTAAGAAATGGGCTATATTTTTATAGCAGTACTATAAATAATAAATACGAAATGAGATAAAAGTAGTAAAAAGTAATTAAAAGGATAAAATTGCTTAAACCGGCCATAGAATTAATAGTCATACCTATTAAAGAATTGGGTACATGAAATATGGAATTAGAAGAAAAAAATCCTATTTTAAAAATAAAAAAGAATAACATTAAAAAATATTAAATTGATATTAATTTAAAAATAAAAAATAATTAATGATTATGTTAATTAAATTAAATATTATTTTATACATTAAAAATTATAGATATTTAAAGTAATTTTTATTATTAATAAAAATTTATAAATTATACAAAACTTTAACTGCTTACACTTTAAATTTTAAATTAATTTTTAATTAAATTAATAATTAATTTTATTATCTAAAAACTAATAATTTAGTTGGTAAAACTATTTTTTCGTGTCGCGTAAACTGAATAATTTTTTTCCCAGATCTTTTACCTATACCAGAAAAAAAAAGGAAGAAAACAAATAGATAAAGATGAAGAAGGAAACAATTCATATTCATTTACTACTAAAATACTTTGAACACAGATTGATTTCTAACCTTTTAAACGGAATGAAATAAGATTTCAAAAAATTGAGATATAAGCCGCATTTTCTAACCTAAAGAATATCTGCACATTAAGGCGATTGATTGTTACATGTGGAAAATTAATTTTAATTAGAATATAATGATATGATGTTATTCTTCTTCTTATTATTAGAAATTAATAATAATAATAATAATATTATTATTAATACTGTTTACGGATGTAAATAAATTTACCCACGATTTACTTACTAATTCAGTAGATAACTAATTTAGTCATTATCTATTGATTTTGTCATTAATATAATATTATTAATATTTTATCTGTATTATTATTAATATGTTATTAATTTATTATTATTAATTTTATTTTTGTTAATATTAATAAAATTTGTTATTAATATTATTAATGTTAGTGTTAATGTTATTAACATTGAAGTTTGACCATATTTATCTTTGAAAATTGAATTTTCTTGTGGGGATGGGGAAAGTAGTAGAGTAGATAATGAGAGATTATTTTGTTAGTGTTGGAAATCTCACATCTACTAGAGATTAAAACATTTTTTAATATATAACTAGGTGCAAACCTCACATGGATTTTATAAGGATAAGTTAGACTTAAAGTCTACATCTTAATATGATATCAGAGTCATTATGAGTCTATCATAACAAGAATTTGTGGAACTTATCGTGCATCTTCTATCAGTTCACTCACAAATATATAGATCCAAATATATATAAGGGTATGTGTTGTTGAATTAGACCACTTCTTAATAGTTATAGTAAAAAATCCCAATATATCACTATGTTTTGGTGTTTTATTATTAGAGCATTCAAGATGAGCTTTAGTCATAGTCTAATAACCATTAACCGTTTAGGATTTATGTCCTAATCCAAGGTCGTTAAAATAATTAGAGACTTATTTTTATTTTTTTAAGATTTCAGTGTAACATTAAGATGTGTTTATACGTTGATTAGTCTTGATCCCGTAGTAACATTAAGGCGATGAATTGTTTACACGTGTAAAATTAATTTTAATTAGTAATTAATAATAAGATGTTATTATCACTAATCGATGTAATTTTTGTCTTGTTAATGTAATAATCAATAATAACATACACTCAGTTATTTACTAAAATATAAAATTGTAAAGATAGATAGTCCTTTTAAAAACTCTTATGTAATCGTAAGTATACTGATTTTTTTTTTCAAAACAGTTATATTATTTTATTTAATTGATATTAAGAAAAGTATTATCTTCAATAAGTTTAAAATCATAAATAATAAACTAGTTAATATTTAAATAATAAATTAATTAATTAAAAAAAATAGATATTGTATTTAACTTTTTTTATTTTCTGTAATTGTTGTTGGGTTAGTTAGGAGAAAAAAATTGTTATAGGAGAAATAAGATTTAGAAACATTAAGATGATATGGTTCTTTTTAGGTTGTTTTACTGTTAATCAAGTAAGGGTGTGACAAAAAAAAAAATTACAAAATAAGTGTTTGAAGATTATTATGGATAAAGTTTATCTCTATTATATAGAATGTGATATGTAAGAATCTTATATTAAGATATGAGGTGCATTATGGTTAATTATTACAAAGTTTACATATATTTAGTTTCTTTAGGATTTTTTTGTTACATTTTAAATTTACAAAAGTCTATATCTAATTAGTTTCCTTATGAATTTTTCTTTTCACGACACTCTCATTTTTTCTTTTCTTTTCTTTATAGATTTTTCAATCTTCCACCCTTTAAGTCCACTGTTTATTTTCTTCAATTTTGAAAATAGCAGGAGTCGCACTGATCTACTGCTATACTCTTGAATGTCCAGTCATTTATATATTAAAAAAAAAGAAATGTTTTGAATGGATGAAACTTGTTGATGAGGTTTCCACCAGTGGAAATGATCGATAAGAGAATTAATTGGTGTGAAAGGAATAATATTATTGTAATACAACATCTTCTTGATTTGTTTTCGGTTTCCGTTTTAACATGGTTAAGAATAACTAATTTATTTATTTTAAAAAAAAATTATCCCACCAACCTTTCAATTGACTTCCGAATCCTTCTATTATATATAGTGATTACAATGCGGGTTGGTTTGTCCCGTCCTGTGTAATAAATGTAGATTGATTTATCTATTCCATTACGTATAAGGATAGCCTGCGGGTTTGCGGGTCAGTCGATGTAAGTTTTTTTTAAAAAAATTCAATAAAAATGTTTTATACAAAAGAGGAGGGCGTGCGAGCCAAGGTTGTACGCGACGGAGTGCACGGAGGGGTGTGCAGAGGTGTGCGTGGAGGCTGGTCGTATGTGGAGGCAGAGGAGTGAATGCAACAACAAATCAAATTAATTAAGTTTTGAATTGGAAAAAAATTAAGTAACTTATGTTATATATTGTCAAACACAACTTGTTTTAATTTTTTATTTTTTTTTTTCAGGTCAGCAGGTCAACTTGTTCCGTCCCGCTGTTGGCCCGCACGAGCTGCGATTTATGCGATACGGGCTTAAGTGGGTTAGCGAGTTGGATCAGTGAGTCCGACTCGCACTTTTTGCTAGCGGATTGCGGTTGGCCCGCATGGCCCGCCCCGTATTGTCATCCGTAACTGTGACAATAGTGACAGATTTTTTGTCACTTTATTGGTTTGCAACTGGGGTGTAAGACAAAATGGTGGGTTGTCCATAAATTAGTACTCTTAAATTTTAAGTTGAAGAGGAATATAATTGGCGTGTAGATACTCTGTTAACACGCAATCTACCACAAAAGTATGAACTAATGCCAAATTATTTTTGAAAGAAATCCATATATGTATTATTAAGAAGTGGACTTTAAGTCTAACCCAACCTCATAAAATCGACTTATAAGGTGAAATTTGCACTCACTTATATGAAATGCTCTAATCTCTAGTCGATGTAGGATCTCCAATATATATGCATGCATCTTAAGTTGACAAGTTTCCTATAATGACATTGCGTGGAATAGAAGAATCATTTATAAGAAGCATGGATTTTCAAAGTAGAAAATACTTTACCATTTTCTACCTCTGCCTCCTAAGTCTCACTGTTATGGTTATTATACATATCCCTCACCTCTACAATACAATATAAGTTTTATTTTCTTCTCTTCATATGTTCCTCTTTTTCTCCCTTCTTCTTCCTGAACTTATTATATCTACAGTAGGGATGACAATGCGGGGCGGGCTCACTAATCTAGCCCGTTAACCCGCTTTGAATCGTCGCGCATAACCCGCAACCCGTGCGGGCCAACAGCGGGGCGGGGTGGGTTGACCCGCTAGTCCGCATAAATACAAAAATATTTATTTTATTTCTTTTGTAAAAAGAAATATACTCCATTCACCAATTAGTGTGACATTTATTTCATTTTATTTAAAAAAAAAAAATTTAATATACTAAAAAAATGAATGTTTTATTTTAATCATCTAAAGGAGTTAGTATTAAGAGTTACAGTAGATTTAACTTTAAGTAAAGTTTTATATTTAAAATTTATTAATGAAAAAATAATATAAAGACGAGGTTTCAATAAGATAGTTAAAAAGTTAGTCATCATTAAAATATTTTGTAGCAAAATTTTGATAAGATACTCTTATACATTTACATACATATATTGGGAAAAAATAGATGCAAAACAAAACTTTAATTATTTTTAGTCAAGCCTTCTAACACCCCTCATACTTGAATTTATATTTTTATCTTAATTGAATGAATAATAGATGCAAAGAAAAACTTTAATTATTTTTAATCAAGCCTTCTAACAACCCTCATACTTGAATTTATATTTTTACTTAATTGAATGAATTGAAATACAAATAAAATTTTAATTTTTCAGTAGTAGAAATAAATTTTTTTATAATTAATAAAATTTAAAATTTTGAAAAATAATATTTTTCTTATGCTTGTTGGCCCGCGGATTACCTCTTATATGGGACGGTCAGTGAAATGAACTCGCACTCCTTGCACGGGACTGTCCACTCGGCCTGTATTGTCACCCCTAATTTGCAGAAATTTTATGATTTTTAAATATGTGAGTTATATTTTTTATTTTTAAAATAAATTATTTATTAAGATAGTGAGTTTATTAAAATTTAAAATAGTTTATAATTTATTCTTATTTTTAGTTCATGACATCTTTAATATGTCCCTTATGTTGAAGATATCAACATTAAAATTGAGGGGAACCCAATAATGAAATAATGAATCGTAGGATAGATTCAAATATAAACTAATATAGAATTTTAGGTTTTCTAATATCCTATTAAAATAATAAATTTAAGCCTAATTAAATTTTATAAAAGGTGGGTGGATAAAATAAAAGAGGGTAACAGATAGCAAAAGTGTTACTGTTGGGTCAGAATGGGTTCAGACTTCAAAACAATTTTAAATGTATTATGGAAAGAGTTTTCCAGAATAAGACCGGATTGGATGAGTCATTTTGCTCTTACCTCAATTCTTTGTACGTTTGATATTTAATTTCATTTTAAAATAATCCACTTATATTTTTAATTTTAAAATAACAAGTTTACAAACAAAATATAACAATGTCTTGTCGCAACTCACCGTAATTCTTTTCTATTGAAAACATAATTTTGTTTTAGTAACTAAGTGTGTTTAAAAAAATTAAATTAGCTAAATTTTATTGTCACAATCGAATCATAACGGCGAACAGCGAAAAAAAAATATATATATATATATACTGACAAGAAAATAAGAGCAATAATTTATTATAGAAAATTATAAAAAAATTGAAAATATAATTTACAAATTAGATTCACAATTCGAAAGCCGTTACAAGTAGTGAAAGCCGTTACAAGTAGGAAGATATTAACATTCTTACAAAAGATTTCTTTAATTAAATATGTGAAATAAGAGTAGTTTATTTTTAAAATATTTTTTTTCAAAAATAAAAACAAAATGCATGCAGAGTTTTTTTTTTTTTGGATCCCACAAGGATCAATTTGATCTTACGTATTTATGTTCATAAAAGAAAATAAGAGATGACGTATTTTTACTCTTATTTTTTTAGGAAATAAGAGTTGATGAGTGTATAAAATTAAAGCATGTGTCATATAGCAAAAGTGCTGGGCCAGCTGAATGAGCTGAAGCTTCAAAAGAAACATGGTGGTGCAGATATGAAAAACGTAAGTGGCAAGTTGCTGGACGCTTATGTGTGTGGGGGATATAGTTTGGTCTCCTTTGAGCGAAAGGAAAGAAAGAAAAAGCTGAAAGTTTTGGATTTTGGTGTGGAGAGAGGAAAGGTGGAAGAGAAAAAGGTTAAAGTTAGGGGTGCAAAAGAGAGAACATTGGGGTGTGAAAAGTAGAGGATAAGATGAGCTGGGGGTGCACGATCTAAGAGAGGAGGTGTGAGTAGGAGAGCAGTGAAGGTGGGTTGAGGAACTGCACCGAGTAAGAGTGGGGGTGTGAGAAAGAGAGCAGTAAAGGTAGGCTGAGTAGTGGCACTTTGTAAGAGTGAGCGTGTGAATAGTAAGTGTGGGGTTTTTTTATTACTTTTTAATCTCTTTCGCAAACTTCATTTATCCAGACGAAATTGGGTGTTGACCACACTAACTTTTACCCTTAGCCAAACCTCGGGGGTCCCTGTGATGGTGGTCGGCGGTGATGGTGACCGGTGGCTAGAGGCGCGGCTGAAAGAGGCGCGGCGGTGAGTGGAAGTAGGTGACGGTTTGGGCGGTGGCCGTGCGTGACTGTTTTGGGGGTTATTGGCGTGGAGGTGTTAGTTGCAAGCGGCGCGGCGGCGGCGGCGGATGGGCGCTTGTGGTTGAGAGGATGTATGAGAAGAAAGCTGTGTTTCGGCTGGAGCGGTTTGATTGGCTTTGGCACGGTGATTGGGAGGTTGCAGCGGTGAGTGTAGTGTGTCACTCTGTTTTTTTGTTTTCAATATAGATACTCTGTTACACGCAATATGCAGAAAAGTTTGAATTAATGTCAAATTTTTGGAAAGAAAATTGCATTAGAGTGATTCATGTATATGCATACAAGTTTTCTACAATTAGATTGCGTGGAATAGAAGAATCGGAGTTCTTCAAAGTAGAAAACTTTCAACCTCTGCTTCCTAAATATATACCCCTGTCCTCTATGCTTTCTGCTCATTCATCTGTTTCTTTGTTTCTCGCATCTTCTTCTTCTTTCTCATACCATGCCCACATCCTCGTTACTGCAACCACCCTTGCTGTCTCCTTTTCGTAGACCGTTTTCAATCCAACATAAAGATGTCAACATCAAACAACTTCTCCCATGGTGGATACTGGTGGTGATAATTGTGGTGTTTCTGCTTGTGCTGGCCATTGTCACTGCGTACAAAGTTTGGCGTATGACGGGACGCAGTCGCTCTCCAACACCGGCACCATTGCAAATGGCGGAAGAACGGGTTGTGGAGGAAGCTTCCTTCCCACCTCCGTCCCTTTCCTCCTCCCCTTCTGATCCCTTCCCCCTCTCCTTCCATAATGGAAGATGATGTTTAGGGAAGATGATGTTTGGAAGATGATGTTTAGGGAAGATGATGTTTAGGGAAGATGATGTTTGGAAGATGATGTTTAGGGAAGACGATGATTGGAAGATGATGTTTAGGGAAGATGATGTTTAGGACTGTACCTTGTACCTATGAGTACAATATCAATAAAAATTATCTTCCTTCTCTTTGACTCATTATCATTGCATTATTGTTATCATTTTTAAAAATAAAGTATTTATAAAGTATTTAAAAATCTGTGCATTATATTTTTTATTTTAAAAATAAAGTATTTATAAAGATAGTGAGTTTATTAAAATAATTTATAAATTATTCTTAGTTTTAGTTCATGACATCTTTAATATGTCCCTTGTGTTGAAGATATCAACATTAAAATTGAGAGAACCTAATAATGAATAGTAGGACAGATTCAAATATAAACTAATATAGACTCTTAGGTTTTCTAATATCCTATTAAAATAATAAATTTAAGCCTAATTAAATCTTATAAAAGGTGGGTGGATAAAATAAAAAAGGGTGACACATAGCAAATTGTTAGTGTTGGGTCAGCTGAATGGGTTCAGACTTCAAAAATAAAGGGTCCTGAACATATAATAAGAAAACTCGACTGTTTCTTCCTACACCTCCATATCTTCTTCTCCCACCTCCATACACAACATGAAAATACATTTTTATCCTTTTTGTGTCACCCCATAAACTAGTTTTCGGATTATGTAATCCAGAATACATTTGAAAAAAAATTTCCAGATTACATAATCCAGAAGCTAAATAAAACTTCCGAATTATGTAATCCGGAAAATAATCATGCATCTGAAGAAAGGCTTTCGGATTACATAATCCGAAAGCTAATTATAAATTTGAAAAATAACTTCTCGATTACATAATCCGGAATTTTATAAAAGGGCATTTTTGGAAATTTAAAAATTAATGGAGGTGAGAGAAGAAGCTATGGAGGTGCAGGAAGAAACAGTCAGAAAACTCTTGTGGTAAATAACAAAATGCTGGGCAACAAATATAAGAGAGTAGGGAGTGTAAGAATAAAATAATGGGTCCAAAAAGCAATTAATTCATAATGGGCAAATTTGGGGCCCGCTCTCTCTTTCTGAGTCATCATCCAATTCTAATCAGGCTTCTTCTTCCTGCACCCCACAATTTAAAAAACTTCAAAACTGACATTGACCTATTATTTGAAAAGGGGCACTGGAGTTCCTTTGTCATTGTTCATCTTCTTCATTCATCTTAGGTGCTGATGCAAGGTCTTTGTAATTGTGCGGAGCAAGGTGGAGGAGTAGCCTGCCAAAGTTTTGCTTGGGTTATAGAAGTTTTTTAGTTCATCTTCTTCATTCATCTTAAGTTTTTTTCATAATCATTGATGGTTATGAAGTTTTTTGTGGTTATTGAAAATCAGGATTGAGTAATGTGCTACAGATTCATCAATCCATAATTGAATAATGTGCTACGGATTCATAAATCTGAAATATTACCGGAAACAACAATCCAAAATATTACCGAAACTATCAATCCAAAATTTTATTGGAAGAATCAATCTGGGATTTCTACGGATTCCATAACTTGGAATGTGAAAAGACATATACAAATTCTTTATTCCGTAAAACTACCGGATTGCATTATCTAAAATATTATAGATGAAGTGTGGAAACAAAAATGCGAAGAAAAAGTAGAAGTACAAATCCAAAAACCATAAATTTTACTTCAAGTTGTCAAGATCACCTAAAGCATTAAGAGCTGTGGAGTTCTGGCGCTACACATAATGGGAGTTGTGGCTGCGGTGGGAAGATGAAAAAGAAAGTTAGTGTTTTAGCGTTTTTAAGAATTAGGGGTATTTTACGATTTAAAAAAATAATAAAAACAATTTAGTATTTACATAACATTGTGGGATGCTGGAAGAAAAACGTATGGGTGCAAGAAGAAACTTCCTACTTATTAAATACAAATTTTACAAATCAAATCTATGGGCTCAACGCAGAGAAATTCCAAATTTCTCTCCCACATTTAAGACAAAACCATGGGGCCATTAATTTAAGGAAGGTGCTGTGAAGCAGCATAAATGAAGCAGCATGCTCCCTAGTTAAAAACAAACGGATAAAAGATTAAAAGAGGCAGCTTAGTAAACCAAGAAGCTACACAGTTTATGGTAATATAAAAAGGACAATTTTTCATATTACCTGATAAAACCTAATTAAAGAGGGACAGTTGTTAACACCAAATTTCAAATTTTGTCCACATATTTAAATTTTTATTGTTAATAAAAAAGAAAAGAATAAAATATGAAAAATAATTATTCCCTATTACTTTTTAGACGCCCGCACCCCTTTCTCACACCTTTTTTTTTCTCATTACCATTTTTGCCTCTCAGCCCATCTTCTTCGCTGCTCTCCTTCTCACAGCCGGCAATTGCTTCCTGCACCCAACACTTTTGAACCAGTACCCAACATAATTTTTAAAATTTCGAAAATACCCTTTATTTCGAAAATGAAAATCCGGAATTTGAAATAATGTATTATAGAAAAGTAAATCCAAAAGAAATTATTGTGTTCCGAAAATAAAAATCTGTAGACAAAAAATCAAAATCTCATTCCGAATAAAAAATCCAGAATTAAAAATATTACATTATGAAAAAATTTATCCAAAGATATTATTGTGTTCTGGAAAAGAAGGTCCGAAATGTAATTTTATATGTACCCTATTTTTAAGGGTATTTTTGTCTTTTCTTCTGTATTTCGGTGCAGTGATATGGTGTAGGAAGCAATTGTCCTCACAGCACTCTCTTACCCAGCGCACCACGTTAGCCCACTTTCTCCTTGTCCCGTTTACCTCACTCTTACTTCACGCACCTTCTTGCCCATCTTGACTCCTTTACTCTTCGTACCACTCTCTCTCACTTTTTGCACCCCTGTGTCACTCCCTCTCTCCGTCCCCTCAAACCACACTTTTTTCTGACTCACCCTCTTACACAGCAATTCCCGTGCTCCCTCTATCTCACACGTCCACTCTCACCATTTCACTCTCACACACAATATCATTCACTCTTCATCTTCTTTTCATTATAAAAAAATGGTATTTAAGAATATGGTAAAAAAAAATGTATATTTTTTTTTCTCATGTGTTTACATTATGTATAGAAAAAATCTCCAAATTACAAGCTAATTATGTGGTGATTAGAAGGATTGATTGTCCCGACTTATAATTTTTCTCGCATAATATGACAGTCTATTTCAATGTGTGTGTGACAATTATTACTTCTGACACCGCGTGCACTATTGCAATGATTATATTACTTAAATGCTCTTATTATATTACCAAATACTCTGATTTATACACATAATATTCATATTTTGTGTTAGGATACTCTCAAATGCCACATTAAAACCTGGGAAAACCAGTGTGTATAAATAGATGACCACTAACAAGGAGTACTCTCAACTTGCATATCTGCAATATATTCACTATATGTACAATATTTTGCTCTTATTGACTTGATGGAGTGCAATCGCAGGTGGAACCCCCTTTTGTTCCCTAAAGGTTAACTTAGTAGAACTTGGATGGAGATCACAAGGAGCACATCCAGATTTTGACCGATCTCGAGCCGGCGAGAATAGTTTACTCATATCAAACGTCATTTTATCCTAAATATCTAAATATTTAATTTGTTGTAACAACTTCAACCCTACTAATACTTCACCATCTTAGTACTAACACAAATGTCTTATGCATTTCCTCCCATATATTGCCATGTATGATGTCATGCCATTCATAACATGATAGTTGTTGTTATAAGTAAACTCCACCAAAATGAAGAATTTCATCTCAGCTCCCTAGATGATCCAATAAACAATATCTCAACAAATCACCCAGTGACTAGGTTGTTCTTTCTTACTGTCCATCTATGGGATTATATGCAAAACTTGTAACGTCAGTCAAAATCTACATGTAAATATGGGATCCTAGTAAAAGGCAAAACTAAAAGATACTCATTTCAATCTCATAATCTCCTTGATGTATATAGTTTAGCCAACTTGGACATATAAATTCTTGTGTTCATTAGAAGGAAATTAGCACTATTCGTCATTCCATCAATAATTACCCATAATGAGTCATGCCCTTAGATTGTTCGTGTGGTCCATGAATACTGTTGGAGCATTTTGTCACTCCAAAGACTCCAAGATCCAGCAAGCCAACTTCAACCGAAACTGAGTCACATTCTCCCTCTCTTCCTAATGGAGGCACATACCATTCTTGTAACAGTGGATGGATAAAAGCCTCGTAGTCTTTGATTCTCAAAAGGTCGTGCCCTTTCTTTCTACATATATCGAAATTTTAGTCTTTCACCCCTCCTTTATCTTTACAATGGCTATATCATGTCTTGAAGAAGTCTTATGAACATCTTCATCTCTCACCAGACTATGATGATATCCTAACCTCAAATCAATTTTTTGATAGCACTACATATAAAAAAAAATGAGAAAGATATATTCTAATATAAAAAATCTCATTTTTCACATTTATACACTTTTAAAAGCATTACTATCCATAAGGTTAGAGAATTTTTGTTACACTTAATTAATGTGACAAGTTGTTACATCTTAAAAGATGAAACTATAATAATACTTCCAATTTATACATGGGGATACTTTCTCTTCAATTATATAATATTTATACTTTTTATTTAAATTTATTTTTTTTCTAAAAAAAATTATATTCTCCGTCATTATCTACAAAGTAAAACGTGTGAATTAGTTTGTTTAGGTTTATATATGTAACCATTGATCTATGTCATTTGGATTGGAATCAATATCTCACAATTCATAATTCATTTTCAATAAGAAATGTGTAGAAGTTTAGACATAATTATTATATTTAAACTATTAAACTAAGTTTTGACTAAATGTAAATATTTAGTATTGGATGGTAATAAATCAATTTTTTTAGTTTTATTGAGCTTTTATCGTCAATTACCACAATCACCACCGGGTCCTCCAAATAAGAGAGAATATCCAAGCTCATGTCCTAGATTACCATAGTAATGAACACCAAAACAACTAGGTTTGTCTTGATTTTTTTCTGTGGCATATTGTGGAGGTCCATAATCGGTTCTTGAATCATTTTGAAAGGAAATATTTCTAAAATAACATGCACGAACAAAATTGTTATCTGGTAAATATCCAGATCCCATTTGAGGACTAAGAGTGTTAAGAGGAGTAAATGTTCTCCCACCCCAACCCACTTGATCAGCAGAGTTCATGTTCGAGAATAACTTTGACGGAAAATATCCAATGTTTTCGCCAAGGTAATTTATCCACCAATTTCCTTTAAGGTCCTACAATACATATTAACCTTTTTCAATAATATGATATATCATGTCTAACATTACATAGAGAAAATTAAATGGAATGAACATGACCTTTGTAATAGAAATTTCAGTCTCCATCATTAATCCATCGTATATAGACACTATATCCAATCGTGCACCAATATATTTTGTTGGATGAGTTTGGACAAACCCGGAACAAATTAGATTGAAGCATCCCGTTTTGTTGAAATTATCTGACTGTGTCCCAATGTAATACCATATTAAATTTTTAAAAATTGAAACATGTTTTTGGGTAAAGATTAAAAAACATGTAAATAAATCTCTTACTGTCCATGATGAGAAAACATAACTTCCAGTATCATCACCATGATATTGTGGAGCCACCTATAAAAATTCACACAAATTAAAAGGGTATGTATCAACTAAAATATATATTAATATATATATATATATATATATATATATATATAAAAAAAACTAAAATGATAACATGACTCAATTAAAACTCACATGCCATCCAATAGAGATTTTGTTAGTAGCATCTTTAGGTCCATTCTGAACCCATATATGAGACATGCTCATTTGATCATTTCTACTAACTTTTGGATTATAAATGCTATTAGCTCCACTAACTTTGTAATAAGGACCATCACCTACAAGATATACTTCTGCACGCTGCAAAATATAATAAATTCAAATAAGTATTCAAATTGAAACATTAGATATGATGAATTTTAAAGAAACAAGACAACATCTTCAATCTTATTATACAAAAAAAAACTTACATGAACACCAGGAAGATCTTGAAGTAGGATATGATTATTTGATAGTAATTTGCTTTGAATGAGATTATTTTTTGTAGTTCTTCTAATAGGAACAGTTCCTCTTGGACATTCGTCTTTCTCAAGTCCAAATATGGATTTAGTAGAAGAATTCATTACACTTGCCTTTTCAAATGAGTTTTGAAAACTGGGTTTTCTCTGTAATTAAATAAAGCAAAAACAAAAATAATAAGGAAAAAAATATCTAAAATTGACTATATTTGAGAATGTTCAAAAGAATGTACCTGTAATTTATGATTCTTTAATAAAGGATGGTCAAATGCTGGTTGCTTGTAAATATCAATACAATCAACAATATATCCAAATTTTGTCTAAAAGATATAAAAAAACATCATATTTGAAAAAAAAAACATTAGAAAACATACTAAGATCAAATCCAACAAAAAAAGAGAGTATATAATAATAAAATATAAGAATATAAAATACATGAATACTCTTCACGGGTGTTTTGTTAATGAGTTGTAATTGTCTTTCCAACTCTAAATCTTCTTGGAGTGTGTGTTGAATGCCATAAACTCCATGATTATCATAGTAATTCACTAAGCACCAGACAAAAAACAATATATGGATCATTTCTCATTCAAGATTCTTCTATCAAATAAAATGAGAGATGTTGGAAGTGCTTGTGTAATGTGCTACATTTATAACACTACTACAAGATAAATAATAAATATGAAATGAGATAAAAAGATTCCATCAAATTAACATTCATATATATATATAAAAAAACAGTACAAAAAATTTAGAATTAGAAGGATAAAATGTAATAATATTTTGAAAAATAAAAAAGCATAAATTGAATAATTTTTTTCGAGCATTGATAATAATTTTAATTTCTAATAATTATAAGAAGAAGAATAACATCTCATTAATATTATTAGTAATATTACTAATATCATTAATATTATTAATGTTCTTATTAATATTCTTTATAGATACAGATGTGTAGATAAGTCTATCTATAGTGTATTTAGAAATACTTTAATAGATAATTTATTTATGGATTTGTATCTTAATTAATATTAATAATATTAATTACAATATTAATATAATTAATGTTTTTATTAATCTAATTAATGTTGTTATTAATATAATGTTAATACTATTGTTATTATTATCATTAATTTTGTTATTAATATTATTATTATCATTAATTTTGTTATTAATATTATTATTATCATTAATTTTGTTATTAATATTATTATTATCATTAATTTTGTTATTAATATTA
>Ga0123342_1004403_pt1 | contig 21523 bp, 21 predicted proteins | sample Turbeawhitnodule_FD_89960 | JGI IMG/M metagenome (GOLD analysis project Ga0123342, IMG submission 89960) | Root nodule microbial communities of legume samples collected from Mexico - Turtle bean Mexico white nodule | ecosystem: Host-associated > Plants > Roots > Nodule | place: Mexico: Nepantla...
CATTAACTTCTATTGGTAGCATTGCATCAGTACTATACGTAAGGTTAAATGGTGTTTCACCAGTTGAAGTTTGTGGTGTACACCTATATGCCCATAATATCTCTGATAATTTCTCTGCCCATAATCCTTTCGCACTTCCTAATCTTTTCTTTAGTTGTCCGAGAATAACTTTATTTGCTGCTTCTGCTTGTCCATTTGTTTGTGGATGTTCAACTGAAGCTGTTGTGGACTTGATCCCTAAATCTGATACTCCCCTTGAATATGTCCCACTAAAAGTTGAAAATCACTTTTGCATATTACACTATCAACTCCCATGTCTCTGGTTAAAAGTAGTCCTGCAATGAGAGCTTCATACTCGTCTTGATTGTTGGATGTTTTGAACTCAAGTCTCAATGCCATTTCTACTTGGAAATTATCTGGTCCTTCAAGTACTATCCCTGCTCCGCTTCCTTTTTTATTTGACGAGCCATCCACATGTAATGTGCACTCTTCCTGTTGTGTTGTTGTTGGCATTTGAATAATGAAATCTGCAAGAGATTGTGCCTTGAATGCTCCTTTCGGTTCGTATTTGATTCCAAATTTTGAAAGCTGCATCGACCATGTAACCATTCTACCTGCAAGTTCTGGTTTTCTTAAGATTTTAGATATTGGATAATCTGTTCTCACAATTACCTGATGATTATGAAAATATGGTCGAAGACGTCTTGCTGCGTACACCAATGTTAAGGCTATTTTTTCAACTAAGGGGTATCTGGTTTCGGCATTTTGGAGGGATCTACTTACAAAGTATATTGGTTTTTGTTCTGGATTTTCTTGGATTAAAACTGCTCCTATGATTTCATGTGAGGTTGCTAAGTAAACTATGATGGGTTGGGTTGGCACAGGTTTAACTAAAATAGGTGGTTCGGCTATCATACTCTTTATTTGAGAAAATGCTCGCTCACATTCTTCACTCCATTCAAAGGTTTCAGATTTTTTCAACAATCTCACTATTGGTTGTTCTCTCGGTTAGAATTAGTAAAAATCTTGCCAACGAATTCAACTTCCCCACCAATCTTTGTACTTCTTTCAAGTTTGCTGGACTTCTCATCTTCATTATTGCTTCACATTTATCAGGGTTTGCTTCAATGCCTCTATTGGTTAGCATAAAACCTAAAAACTTCCCCCCTCTCACACCGAAAACACACTTTTCTGGATTCAAACATATGTTATATTTTCTTATTCACGCAACTACTTCTTCAAGATCTTTCCCATGTCACTGCACTTCACAGGATTTAACGATCATATCATCAACATAAACTTCCATATTCTTTCCAATTTGTTCTTTAAACACCTTTTCCATCAACCTTTGATATGTTGCTCTAGCGTTTTTTAAACCAAAAGGCATAACTTTATAACAGTAATTGGCTATATCGGTGGTGAAAGTTGTGTTAGGAATTTCTGGTCTATACATCTGTATTTGGTTATAACCTGAATAAGCATCAAGAAAACATATTATCTCCTGGCCAGATGCTCCATCAACCAATCGGTCAATACTTGGTAGTGAATATGAATCTTTTGGACATGCTTTGTTTAAATAAGTATAATCAGTACACATTCTCCATTTCCCATTTGGTTTCTTAACAAGCACCACATTAGATAACCATGTTGTATATTGGGCCTCCTGAATGAAACCAACTTGCATTAACTTCTCAATTTCTTCAATTGTTGCTCTTCGTCTTTCTTCGCCCAATTTTCTTCATTTTTGTGATACCGGTTTTGCTCCTTGACAGACAGATAACTTGTGGGAAATTACTTCTGGGTCTATTCCTGGAATATCAGTTGCTTTCCATGCGAACAAATCTTTGCTTCTACGCAATACCACAATCAGCTTGTTCAGTAAATCTTCAGGCATACTTCCACCTATGTATGTACATTGTTTCTCATTTTCTCCTAGCACAATAGATGTTGTTTCCTCTTTTGGTTCCTATTCTTGCCGGTTGACCGAAAAGATCTTCATGCGTTGCTTTGACTCGCAAACAAGGACTCCTTCGTCTTCAACTCAGATCTTCACCCTACTCCGCCGTGAGTACCTGAAATAGAGTGAGCAAAGGGCGCCCTCGCAGCCGTTTGCACTCCGACGATCAAGTCAACAAGCAGAAAACACCAAACACCTCCGTATTGGAGCACCATAACTGAATGCTCTGAAGGTGTGTAACTGAATTGTAACTAACTTCTCTCTCTCTCTCTCCAATCACTCGTGCATACAGTGAGTAAGCGAGCAAATGATTAGAGTGTGAGTAAACTGTGTGAAAACGTACCTCACTAAGCTTTCAGAGAAGCTTATATACCTTGGGTTTCAGTGCTTACGGCCACGTGGCCTTTCTAACTTAACCGCAACTCCACGTGGAAGGCCTCATGACGCTGTAACCCAACTTAGGGAAATTCTAGCGTGTAAGTCTTCCTTCCTCGAAGTGCATCTGGCGCAAGGGGTGACTACCTGGGTGCCAACTCATGCCCCCCAGCCTCTAGTCACTCGCCCTGGGAGTGTATCAGCCCTCCTCTCGTACCACACACATGGATTACCCCTGGGCGTGGCCCTCTCCCGGGTCGTATCTATCCCAGGGAATCTCCAAAGGTGATGTGGGTACTTCACGAGTCAGGTTACTCCCTACTGGTACTGGGGATTTGGCCTTGAAGCCACATTTCTCTTTCCCTTATTACTGTTTTGAGGTACTGGGGCCTGAGGTCTCCTCGTCCGTACCGTGGCCTCTCGTTGGGACGCCCCCTCCACGGTCTTCCCTTCCCATGGGTATCAGAGGGTGTCACCATCTGAGCCGAAACATACCTCAGAATAACGGGTTGTGCCTTTAGGATGGAAGACGCTCCAACCCGTCGACGCCCATGCCTGGCGACGCCCATGCCTGGCGACGCCTATACCTGGCGACGCCCAAAGCGGTCAACATGCTGACTTTCCTCCTTGGTGGTCCCCACCATATGTTTGACTTTGACCTTGGTCAACGCCCGGGGACGGGTCGGTACACAAGCCCCCAGTCTTGAGCTGACAACTGTTTTCAGTGAAAAGACTAAGACTAGGGCCTCGCCCTACCGTCCACATGGCGCTCTGATGACGTGACATTCTCTGAGCTGGTGACGTGACACTCTCTGCGCTGTTGATGTGACACCTTAAGTCACGCTTTAATCTCTTGACACGTGGCCCAATCGCACGACCAACACTTAACGCCTCTCGTGCTCCTCAAGTTTACGTTATATCTTTCAAAAATGCGCGCTCCCAGTTACTGTTTCATCACTTTTCGCATTCCTCAACACTGTTCCTCTTCTTGAAGCTCTCTCTGCGTTCTCTCTTCACACCTCAAGCCTTCATCAACCCAATCACTCAAAGGTATGATTTTTCTCCTTCGATGGCTCTTTCTCTTGATTTTCTGTGTTAATATTACTGCCTGGGTCTGTTTATCTTCTTCGCATTCACACTTTCCTTCCTTACTTCTCTGTTTCCCCTCTTCTCAATCTCTTGCGTGGGTAGGGTTTTTCCTAGGGTTTCTTCCCCTTTTTCACCTTAACCCTCATTTGCTAAACCCTTTCTCTTCTTCATTCTTCAGCTTTTCTCAATGGCGCGTACTAAAACGATTGCCAACCCTCCATCTCCCAGGGTCTACTACAAAGCCCTATACCCTTGGGCCCCTGACGAGTTGCTTTCTGAGTGCTCAAGCCTAACCTCCATGAAGGATTGGAGGGACCACGTTGGCGACCCGAGCGTCTACCAGCACCGCGCCTTCGCTAGGAGGCACGACGTGGACATATCTGTGCGCCCCTGCACCCTAGACGAACATGTCTTCGGGGACGAGAGGTCGAACAACGGGGTACCCTTCTTTTTCTTCTACCAAACTGTATTTAAACGCATAGGAATGCGTTTTCCTTTTTCTGGGTTTGAGAGGGAGCTTCTCACTGAGATCAATGTCGCCCCAGCCCAGCTACATCCCAATAGTTGGGCATTCGTCAAGGCTTTCGGTATCTTGTGCGGGTACTTCGGGCAACCTCCCTCCGTCGACATCTTCCTACATTTCTTTGAAGTCAAGAAACAAGGGAAAAGCCTCTGGGTGAACTTCAGTGGCATTGCTGGGCGAGTCCTCTTCTCCCTATTCCAACAATCCTACAAAGGCTGGAGGGGAAAGTTCTTCAGGGTGTGCTGCACTGAGCACGACCACTCTGCGCTGGATGGCTTCCCCCTATACTGGGTGTAGGAAGTAAAGCTGACCAAACCTAAGTCCTTAGATGAGTTGCCCTCGACTGATCGAGAGGTTTATCAGATTCTGGCTAGCGTGGGGGTCCTTGATACCTCTAGGCTGATAGCTCGTGAATACGATGTTGAGGCCCTCACCAAATACATAAGTATGGGAACCACTCCTCATTCAACTGTCTTGATTTCTGCTTTTGCTTGTTTGTGAATTATCTATTTACTTCATGTTTTTAACTTAGCTTGTGTCTAACCCTTGCTCTGTTTGCTTTTTTGGTGCAGATTCTAAAATGGATAGGAACAAGAGACTGAGGCTCGCCCAAGCTTTGAAGACCAAGGGCGAAGCTACATCTAAAGGAGCTGGGGACTCCACGCCCAACCTCCGAAACTGCTCCCACCTCCTCCACCTCTTGCCCCCAAAACCCATCTCAAACAACACCTCCCCAAACACTTCCCTCTCCAACTCGCACCCCAAACTCTCCACCTCCTATAGCGGCCGTGCCCCTCGCCTTGGTCGAGACTGCCACGACACCAGCCCCCCTTGACAAAGGCAAAGGGGTGGTGGTGTTGCCTTCAGACGACGAGGGAGACTCTGCTGAAGGGCAAGTTTTCAAGAGAAGGAGAACCACCAAGGTTTTCACCTCCACATCTTCTTCCACCCATGGTGCCGAATCACTAAGGGAGAACCCTCCAAGCGCCACCTCACCTCCACAACAACTGGCTTTGGACGGTGGGGTCGTGTCTGAACCTGCTCCAACCGCACCTGCACCAGAGCTTCCACCACCAGTCCAAGAAATGCCGAGGGGTTAGTTTCACAAGGTTTCTCTAGGGGGCCAATCTGAGGGGGCTAAGAAGGAGGGTATGAACTTCTACCTTGGTGCCTTCATGGCCTGTGCCAACTCTTGGCGCGATCAGGCCAGGGCCAAGGCTAGCGAGGTCTCTACCCTTCAAGCTCTTGAAAAGGAGTGCGCCTCGCTGAAAGAGGAAAAACGCCGCTGGGAGCGCCAAGAGGAGGCCTACAAGTACTCCTTAAAGGTGGCTCAAAAGGCAAAGGAGGAGGCCAGTAAGAGGTTACACGAAGCAGGGCAGGCCCATGCCGATTTTCTAGGGCAGGTCGTGCCTCTTCGTGTGCAGGTAGTAGACCTCAAGGCCGCTGTCGAAGCTTCCAAAGCCCAACATAAGAAACTTGAAGACCACTGCGTCGATCGAGAGCAGAAGCTGGCCAAAACTGAGGCGACACTCGAGGCTAAGACTAAGGAGTGTGATCTTCTTGAAGCTAAGGTCAAGGCCTCTGACTTGCTTGAAGCCGAGCTGCGGGCGGAGCTGGTCAAAGCCTTCGCGACAAAAGATGAGGAGCAGGCCTCCCAAGCTGCACACTTTAAGAAAACGGAAGAAGATCTGGTCCAAGACGTCGCGGGTGCGTTTGCCGACGGGTTTGCTGAGGCCCTTGCCCAAGCGGCTTGCGCGAACCCGGGGATCGACGTCTCCGAGTGTAGCCCGATGAACGAAATAGTAGAAGGCAAAATAATGCCTATAGAAGCTCATGAGGATTAGCCTCTTTTATGACTTTGTAATTTCTGTGAACACCTTCTTCTACATACTTTGAATATAATTGATCTTTGTAATTGCTGTGAACTCCTTCTTCTGCATACTTTGAATATAATTGATTACTCTGGCTTCATACTCTTGTACATTCTTTTCTGCTCTTACTGCTTTTGATAACTTGTATATAGGCTTTATTCACCGTCGCCTCTTCCTGCTTTGGGCTACGCTTTCTTTTTGCTCTTCGAATTTCTTCTGCTTCTTTTGACTTGTAATAATTTCAACATGATCTTTACTTACTCTTCTTAGGCCCTGAGGCACTTACTGCCAAAGGTGCTACCGGCCTCATCATCGTTTAAAGATGAAGGAGGGCTCATCTCTTCTATGGCCTCGACATCGCTCGAGGGCGAGGGAGGACTTAGTTCTTCTGTGGCCTTGACATCGCTTGAGGGCGAGAAGGGCTTATCTTGGCTGTAGCCTGCTTACCTGCACTGGGTGTCCACGCTCGAGGAGAGACCTGCTGAACGCAAGGTTGTATCGTCCTCAGCGTGTCTAAACACTTGGGACTAAGTCGCACTTTGGTGCCCACGCCCGAGGAGAGGCCTGCCCGAAGGCAACGTCGTTTCGTCCCTGGAGTGTCTAAAAACACCAAGGCGATCAGTGTTCTTGGTGCCCACGCCCGAGGAGAGGCATGCTGAAAGCAGTGTCGTATCGTCCACGGTGTGTCCCGAAGGAATCCGTTAACCCCTGCCCAGGGACTAAACGCCCGGATTTTAACTTTACTATATGTACCTTTCAAACCTGACGCCTACACCCGAAGAGTGCGCTCCCGCCACTCCCTTTCGGGTGTTTATACGTCCAAGTTGGTTCGTTCGCTTGGTGCCCACGCCCAGAGGAGATATCCACGTCCCTCCTGCTGAGGTGTCTAAACACCATGGCGGCGAGTTTGTTTCTTAATGAACCACGCCCCTTCCTTTTAACGTTTCTTTACATTGCGAGAAAAGGAAAGGTGAGACAATGTATTCTTGAACTTCTTTTTTACTTGGGTGACCTCATTAAAAAACCCCCGAGAGGTAAAAATAGTGTCCCCTTTTAAAACTGTGTTCTACATAGTGTTTTTAACTGAAATAAAACATTAAATTGACTGCGTTACAGCTGCGTGGAATGGGGCCTCCTTCCAGAGTCTTAAGCTTGTACGAACCGTTCCCCTTAGCCTCGGTTACTCTAAAGGGCCCGGTCCACTTGGGAGACAACTTGTTCTCCAACTCATATGGATGGGCCTTGTGCATGACCAGGTCAACTACTTGGAATTGCCGCGGCTTCACCTTAGAACTGTACTGATGCTCCACCCTTCTCTTCACAGCTTCAGCCTTTATTCTCGACTCTTCTCTGGCCTCGTCCAACAGGTATAAATTCACCCTTATTTCCTTGTTGGACTCCTCTGCCATAAAGCTTTGGAAACGGGGCGAGCTCTCATGAATCTCCACTGGGATCATGGCGTCCGACTCGTACACTAGGCTGAACGACGTCTCCATGGTGGAAGATTGAGGCGTGGTGTGGTAAGCCCATACGATCCTTGGTACTTCTTCTGCCCACGCCCCTTTAGCTTTCTCAAGTCTTCGCTTCAACCTCCTTAACAAAATTCTGTTTGCGGACTCCACCTGTCCGTTCGTTTGAGGGTGTTCGACAGACGCGAACACCTGCTTGATGCCTACTTCTGAGCACAACTTACCCATTTGCAGGCGGGAAAACTGGGTGCCATTATCTGAAATCAGACGCCTCGGCACACCGAAGCGGCACACAATATTCTTCCACACGAAATGTTGTACCTTATGTGCAGTGATCTGCGCCACTGGTTCTGCCTCTATCCACTTCATGAAGTACTCGATGGCGACTATCAAGTACTTCATCTGCCTTATCGCCAAAGGGAAAGGCCCCAGAATGTCAATTCCCCATGTGTGGAAAGGCCACGGGCTATAAATCGACCTCAACTCTTTTGGAGGTGCCTTGTGCCAGTCAGCGTGCATCTGACACTGCTTGCATCGCTGGGCGTACCTCACGCAATCCTCCCTTACTAACGGCCAATAAAACCCTGCACGGATCACCTTGGATGCCAATGATCTCCCCCCTACGTGGCTTCCGCAGATCCCTTCGTGGAGTTCCGACATTATCCTCGTGCACTCGTCGCCGCTCACACATGTCAGAATCGGGTGCGTGAACCCGTGCCTGAATAGCGCTCCATCGATGAGAGTGTACCTTGCAGAGTTTCTCTTTATCCTCTTGCCCTCTCCAGCCTCCGCTGGGAGAATCCCATCTGCAATGTATCTCCTATAAGGCGTCATCCATGTATCCCCTTCTTCCAAGATGCACACCTGCACATGATCCTCCTCTTCAGGCGAGGCCGCATAAACGCTGACGCTGGGGACCCTCGCCGTGTCTTGAATTAAAGACCGATGACTCCTCGACTTTCCTCTCGTCGTGCAGATATGGAGGACATCCACCCTATTATCTGCTACAAACTTTCGCGGCGTCTTGAGGGTTTCCTGGATGACTGTCCTCTGCCTTCCCCCTTGCCTGAGCTGGCCAGCTTGGCGAGCAGGTCAGCACGGGCATGCTGCTCTCTTGGGACATGCACCAGCTCAAACGCAGCGAAAGCTCCCTTCAACACTTGGACGAACCTCAGATACGCAGCCATCTGCGGGTCCTTTGCTTGATACTCCCCAATCACCTGCCCCGTGATCAGCTGTGAGTCACTCTTCGCCAAGAGGCTTTGCGCACCCATCTCCTTGGCTAAGAGCATTCCAGCGATCAAAGCTTCGCACTCAGCTTGGTTATTGCTTGCCTTGAAGGCGAACCGCAGGGCTTGCTCAATCAACACCCCGTTGGGCCCCTCCAAGATTATCTTGACGCCACTTCCCTGTTGGTTGGAGGACCCATCCACTGAAAGCATCCACTGTGACCCTAGCTCCACCTCCTGGGGGACGCCTCCCGGTGAGAGCTCTGCGACGAAGTCTGCATAAACTTGCCCTTTGATGGATCCCCTGGGCTCGTACTGAATATCGAACTCTGACAACTCCACTGCCAAGTGAACTATCCTCCCAGCGACATCTGGCTTCTGCAATACCTTCTGAATGGGGAGGTCCGTCATCACCACCACCGTAAAGCTATGAAAATAGTGACGGAGCCTCCGGGCTGAGGCCTCCCCATGTGCTTCTTCCAAGGTGCGGCTTCCCTGGGCATTTCCTCCGCGGGTATGGCCTCGACGGGTGTAGCTTTGACAGGCATCGCCTGTTCCATGGGCTCTACCTCCGCGGGCGTCGCCTCTTCCAAGGGCTCTACCTCCACAGGCGTATCTGAAGTGGGCGGGCGTTCCATCACCATGATCACCCCCCTTTTTGTTTTTAGGCTATTCTCATAGCATTTCCGGGCCTCCTCCTGATCTGACTTGATCACGATCACCCTGCCACTAAGATCTGGCAACTTCATCTTCATGTGGCGCGTGGAGACCACTGCCCTTAGCCTATTTAGCGCAGGCCTACCCAACAAAATGTTGTAGGCTGAATTGGCATTCACAACTAAGTATCAAATTCTCTCGGTACGTGACACCGTTCCATCAGTAAACGTCGTCCTTAGCTCCAGGTAGCCACGTACCTCCACTTGGTTCCCTGCGAACCCATACAAACATCCAGTGTATGGCCTTAGCAGGTCAGGGGACAATTGCAGCTTGTTAAAGGTGGACCAGAACATGACATCTGCGGAACTGCCCTGGTCCACGAGAACTTGGTGCACCCTTCTCCTAGCGATAACAACCGAAATGACGACAGGGTCATTATCATGTGGGACGACATTGCGCAGGTTAGCCTTCGTGAACACAAGGTCTGACTCCCACGAGTCATCCAACCCTTCCTTCAGCTATGGAATTAACTGACCTCACATACCTCTTGCGCTGAGAGACTGTGGGCCCTCCTCCTGAGAAGCCACCAGAGATGGTGTGCACTTCTCCGTGGATCGGCATCTCATGCGCCTGATCCTCCTCTGGCACCATCAAGGCCGCGGCAGTAGAAGACCCGACCATATGATCCTTTAGAAAACCGTTCTTCACCAGCTCATCCAACTGATGGCCCAACACAAAGCAGTTGTTGATGTGATGCCCAAACGCCTGGTGGAACTCGCACCACGAGTCTTTGTGAGGTCCCAACACTTTGTCAGTCTTCACTGGTGGCCTCAGCCTATCTGCAATGTTAGGCACAGCTATGAGATCTTTCAGCTCTACTACGAAATTGTGCCTCAGCGGCCTATTCCCCTCCCTCGCCGACCTATTTCACTCTGCTCGCCCCCTAGCCTGGGGCCTCCTCGCCTCGTATGGGCGCTTCCTGTCCTGACTCTTCCTCCCCGTCGCGACCTTGTTGACCCTAGCGGGCTGTGCACGCGACGATGCTCTTGGGCGTGCGGGTGCAACACTTGTGCGCTTCTCGCATACCTCGCCCTCAGTGGCGATGTGTTCCACGGTGCGGCGCCTAATCTCAGCAAAGGTTCGGGGGCGGCTACGGATGATTGACTCACAGAATGGTCTAGGGCACATCCCCTTCCTGAACGCATATACATTCATCGGCTTCTCCGTGGTGCCAACCTTCACCACTTGCGCCCCGAAGCGGTTGATGTATTCCTTCAAGGTTTCGCCTTGATACTACTTTACGTCAAACAAATTGTACGATACCGGTGGCGGAGCCCGGTTTGCTATGTACTGTTCACGAAACAGCTGTGAGAGCTGTGCGAAAGAAGTGATGTGGCCGTTTGGATGGCTGACAAACCAGTCCATGGCCATTCCAGTCAACGTGCTCATGAAGAGCTTGCATCTTATAGTGTCGGAGCCGCCTTCTAGCATCATCTGCATGTGGAACGCAGTGAGACGTGCCTCGGGATCCTCCATTCCCGTGAAAGTTACCTTAGGACCCACGAACGTGTGAGGGATCACCGCCTCAATGATCGACTGCGAGAACGGTGTGGAGAACTCCCTCGGTGGAGTGAAGCACTCACGATCATCTGCATCACGTAGCCTTGAGTTGTTGCGCAACCCACGACGCAAATCCTCATTCGCACGACATAACTCCTCATTTCTCTCCTGAGACGCCGCGAGGTCCGCATGCATGCGCTCCTGCTCTGCCTTCGATACGGCCATAGGCTCCTAAAGGCCCTACATGATCTCCATTACCTGCTGCAAGGTCATATCATCACTCTCAGCGCACGTCGAACTTTTCCTGGTTGTCCTCATTTTCTACGGTTTCTTTGAAATCTTCAAACTGTTACGGTGGTTCATGACAACTCTTTCGGTGAAAACGAACGGTAAAAACTTCAAGAAAACGAAGAACAAATGGTTGGAAACGATCAAGATCGAAGAAAACGATGGAAACTGCGTTGTACTGACGAAACAATCGGCGAAAACTCAAACAAACTACGAACAAACGGTGGAAACTGAGCAGACTTCCACGATAGACGATGAACTGAACTGAATTTCAACAACGAACAACGAGAACTTGAACTGAACCGAAAGCGATCGGTGAAACTGCGAAAACTTCACGATGAACGGTGGATCTTGGAAGATTCTTGAAGAACTCTATCGAAAATTGCTATTGGACCTCTTTACACTTGCGGTGGGACTTGATGTTTTAGACCTGCCCCACGGTGGGCACCAAATGTTCCTGCCAGTTGACCGAAAAGATCTTCGTGCATTGCTTTGACTTGCGAACAAGGACTCCTTCATCTTCAACTCAGATCTTCACCCTACTCCGCCGTGAGTACCTGAAATAGAGTGAGCAAAGGGCGCCCTCGCGGCCGTTTGCACTTCGACGATCAAGTCAGTAAGCAGAAAACACCAAACACCTCCGTATCGGAGCATCGTAACTAAATGCTCTGAAGGTGTGTAACTGAATTGTAACTAACTTCTCTCTCTCTCTCTTCCTCTCTCCAATCACTCGTGCGTACAATGAGTATGCGAGCAAATGATTAGAGTGTGTGTAAACTGTGTGAAAACGTACCTCACTAAGCTTTCAGAGAAGCTTATATACCTTGGGTTTCAGTGCTTACTGCCACGTGGCCTTTTTGACTTAACCGCAACTCCACGTGGAAGGCCTTACGACGCTGTTACCCAACTTAGGGAAATTCTAGTGTGTAAGTCTTCCTTCCTCGAAGTGCATCTGGCGCAAGGGGTGACTACCTGGGTGCCAACTCATGCCCCCGAGCCTCTAGTCACTCACCCTGGGAGTGTATCAACCCTCCTCTCGTACCACGCACTTGGATTACCCCTGGGCGTGGCCCTCTCCCGGGTCGTATCTATCCCAGGGATTCTCCAAAGGTGATGTGGGTACTTCACGAGTCAGGTTACTTCCTACTGGTACTGGGATATGGCCTTGAAACCACCTTTCTCTTTCCCTTATTGTTGTTCTGAGGTACTGGGGCCTGAGGCCTCCTCGTCCGTACCGTGGCCTTTCGCTAGGACACCCCCTCCACGGTCTTCCCTTCCCATGGGTATCGGAGGGTGTCACCACCTGAGTCGAAACATGCCCTCAGAATAACGGGTCGTGCCTTTAGGATGGAAGACGCTCCAACCTGTCGACGCCCAAAGCGGTCAACATGCTGACTTTCAACATGCTGACTTTCCTCTTTGGTGGTCCTCACCATATGTTTGACTTTGACCTTGGTCAACGCCCGGGGACGGGTCGGTATAGTTCCAACCTCTCGTCATTCATTCTTGGATCTAAATTCACCATGGCCTCCATATGTTTGCCATCTTCTCTATCTGTCTTTAAAGTCATCTTCAAGCCTTCTACATAACACTCTCGGGCATCTCTTTGATTAACATAAATAGTTGTTATTTCACCCTTCTCGGTTGGGAATTTCATGACTAAATGTGGCGTTGAAACTATTGCTCCCAATTTGTTTAGAGAAGACCTTCCCAACAACACATTATATGACGTACAAGCATCTACTACCAAATACTTGATTTTAATTTTCCTTGTTGCACTTCCTCTACTAAATGTTGTCACCAAGTCAATATACCCCTTTATACTCACCCTTTCACCCGAGAAGCCAATGATTTGCTCTCGGAAAGGCACCATATCTTCCTCTCTCAAATGTAATAATCTCTTAAAAGTATCCCAAAATAATATACCAACTGAGCTTCCTTGATCTACCAGAGTTTTCATAACTACATACTCCGTTATTTCTACTGTTATTACCATTGAATCATCATGATCGGGATTGATCTCTTGAAAATCTTCATCTGTAAAAAGCATTGGTGGCAAAGTTCTTCTTTTAAAAACATGATTGATTGTTCTGACACTTCTCCAATATTGTTTTCTTGCTGACGATGACTCCTTCCCAGAAAATCCTCCCAAAATTGTGTTAATGAAACCTCTCACTAGTCTTCCTAGACTTCTTTCTCTACTTCTTCTTGCTAATTGTATATTTTGGTAACCCCTTTGATTTCTTCCTTCCGGTCTACCTCCTCTTCTTTCATCTCTTCTCTCTACTCTTCTATTGTCTTTTCTTTCAAACCTCTCTGATCTCATTTCTCCTAATTCTCCACCTCTTAGTTCTTTATTAGAACTTTGCCTCATTCTTACATTTCCACTCCTGACGAAACATCTTAATTGTCCGGGTTGAATTAACTCTTCTATTCTATCCTTCAACCCAATACATTCTTCTATATGATGACCATGATTTTTATGATACTCACAGTGTTTGCTATGATCTGCTCTCTCAAGTGTTCTTACTTTTCTTAGGGGTGGTATGATTTCTACTGCCATTGCTTCTTGTAAAATTCTTGTCCTGTTGGTATTCAATGGTGTATATTGTTGGAATTTTCGGCTTTGAAATTCCTCTTTTGCTCTTCTAGCCATAGGTTCGCTTTCTCTTTCCACTCCTCTTTTTTCACTTCCATATGTTCTTGCTTGATTACAAAATTCTCTCAATTTTTCCCATCTGCATAAACTTTGATTCTCGTTGCCTTAATTCATCAAGTTAGTTGCAGGCTTTTTACAAAGACTGTCGGCAAACGGTCCTGGTTTCAGTGTTGTTATCATGTGATGCATTGTGACTTCTGGGCTAAGATTTCGAATGCCCAAAGCCATCTTTCCAAATCGTTCCATGAACTTTCTCAAAGATTCTCCCCTTTCTTGCCTTATATTTACCAATGCAATTGATGTTAAATGATGATGCCGACTAGTTGCAAACTGAGCTCCAAACTTTTCAACCAATGTATAAAAGCAATCAATACACAAAGGTGGTAGACGCATAAACCAACTTAGTGCTGCTCCTTTCAATGTTGTTGGAAACACTCGACACATTATAGCATCATTCCACGTGTATAGACTAATCTGAGTTGTATATATTGCAATATGCTCATCAGAGGATCTGTGCTTCCATCATATTTGTCAATGGTTAAATTTTTTCAATTATCAGGTAACGGGGTATCCACTATAAAATCATAAATGGATGTTTTCTAGAAGATATTCCAGTAAAAGCTCTAGAGGTCTCAGGTAATCTTCTCCTTGTTTGGAAACTTTCAATATTATGAACTATTTCATTTGCTGGTATTCTTGGCTGAACAGTCTCAAAAGATGAATTCAAAACTTTTTCTTCTTGTAACTTTCTTTTCATATGTGCATTTTATGCTTTCAACATACTTAACTCTTCTTCATTACATTTTTTTAACATTTCAAATTCTTTTTGTAATTGTATTAACATTGCCATTGACATCATATTATGGTTGTCTTCCTGCTCTCCACCCTACTATTCTCTTCGACTCATCTTGGCTTCAACTTCTCTAACTATTTCTCGGCCCCACAGTGGGCGTAAAATGTTCTTACAACAGGGACCGAGAACACTCAAATAAGTTGACAAGATCAACTTCTTCAACTTATCTTCCGGTTTTGGGCTTTGGGCTTCTCTCCAGGTAGGGCTCTCGGCTTCTCCTCCTCACGGATAGGTGTGTGTACCTGCAAGGCGCTCCGATGCCAAAGTCATAAGTAGTTTAATGTTCATCAAATAAAATTTACTCTACCTTACCTCTTGCCCTAATCCTCTATTTATAGGGTTTTCTTATTGGGCTTATATCTTATTTGAACTTTTCTTTCTGCACTACTTTATTATTTTACACACCCATTAATTTGGTTTGTTATTGAATTGGGTCTTGCTACAGTGATTATATATGTATGTTTATTTTATTCTTTTATATATGTAGTTCTCGGCACAACCTCTCGCTTAAACCTTTCGGTCCTATCAGTACACCTTATAATAAGGATTAAAAATTAATTTAATCCCTTTTAGTTTTTAAAAATTTAATTTGATCTCAAACTACTTTTCAAACATAATATGTCGATAGATTGACGACCTTAAGTGGGTGATGTTGACTCACAAAGCGGTGCACATGAGTTAATTTGGAACATATGAGGGAGATTTGCCCCTTTTACATATTCATTATTTACATTTCTTAACCCCTTTATCTTTCACAATCTTCAAGAATTGATTTCTCACCAATGTATGCAGTTAAGTCACAATTTTTTCTTGACTTTTTTTAGTTTTTCATCCCAATTTCATGCACCCCTCTAACATTATTTGAAATTTCCTCCACTTTCCATGATCGAGATCTAAATTTTCACCCTATGTTCATCCATCATTCTTCCCTTCAAGAAAAACTTCATTGATTTTCCTTCCTTAATGAGTTTTGTCTAAAACTTCAAAATTTACCGTTTTCACCTTGTGGGTGGCCATGCTGAAGGTGAAACTTGTTGATCAAGAGTGATCATGTTCTCTGAAGAATCCAAATCCAAGGTGTTTGATGAAAGGCTGGTGTTGCTACTGTGTTTGGGTGGGATCTGGGTAAAATAAAGTGTGATCCACTCCTTTGTTGAATCTAAAACTGATGTGATTTAAAACCTTTTTGAAATTAAGTGTTTTCCAACTAAGTGAAAAATAACCTGTTGTTTTGTCAAATCAACCGGTTGTTTTGCTCTTAGGAGTTTTGAAAAAGGTTGAAAACTATTTTGGCTTGGTTGACTTAACTGTCAAGCCAAACAATCGGTTGTTTCGTGGTTTCAACCAATTGTTTCTATGAAAATCCTAACAGGATTCAGTTTTGAATGGTGAATCTGCTTTAAATGTTTTCTAACTGAATACGCTCCTTCATTAATTGCTTTGACCAATCTTTGGAAAATATAAATGGTTGGTTTGTGTTTTCAAATAAGTAAGACACAGTTTTGAGAAATTCAGTTTGACAGATTTGATTCTAAGATTTCAAGATTCACATCAAGCTTTGGGTTTTCAAGAGAGAGTGGAATAAGATTGCAATTGTATTCAATTCAGATTGTACTGTGCTCATGTGTAATCCTTTCTAAACCTATTGTATTTCTGGTGTTGTGTTGCCAAGGAGTATTGTGTGTTCTTGAGGTGTTCAAGATCAATACTCTAGGTGTGGTTTGCCAAAAGTAGTGTGTTTCTTGAAGGGTTCAAGGTCACTACTTTGGTGGTTTGTGTTTTGTAATCTGGTTTGATTGCTTAGTGGATTACCCAGAGGTATTCTGGAGACTGGATGTAGCTTTTTTGGCTTAAGAGTGAACCAATATAAACTGTTTGTGTATTTTTCTCTTACTCTTAACTCATTTAAATTCTCTTTTAAGCTTAACTGATATAAACAACCGATTGTTTCGAAGAAATAACTAATTGTTTTTCTGTTGCTTTGCTGTATAACTGCTTAAGTTCTTGGCTACCTTGATTCTTGTTCTGGATTTACACAAAGAAGTTCATTAAACTAGAAAAAGTTTTCAAAAACTCTTCTTAAACAATTCACCCCTCTCGTTTAAGGCCATATATTCTAACAAATCTTTTGGTCACTTCGAACGTTGCGAAATGGACATCCTCACCCATGATATTTTTGGTGAGCATAGTGTTGATAATAAAACCTCCGGTGCCATCAAGGATGTTTTGAGCTCGAAAAAGATAACATTTTCGTGAACAAGCCGAGTTTGTGTTACGTGTAGTTCGATTTCACGGACATTGGTAAGAACACGATGGAGAAAGAGGTGAAGAGAAGACCCTTGTTGATTTTGTTTCCTCTTATAGGTTTTTGAAGTTTGGTGAACTTACTATTCTCCCTCCCTGTGGGAAAAATCTCATTCCACTAAATAAATTGTCATGTGTACCAATTTGTCTGCTAACTCATCACTCATGTAATCTTGCCTTATTGTGTTTCAAATAAATTGTCATGTGTACCAATTTGTGGGTTAACTCATCACTCATTTAATGTTGTAAAAAATCTAACATAATAATTTTTTTGCCCTAAATAAATAATAACTAAATAGATAATTAAACCTTTCTTTTATTATATTTTAATTTCTTTTGTCTTGATCCTATTTAAATAACAACCAACTACCAGAAGTAGTTGTTTTTCTTTTACCCTAAGAAGTAAAAATTACTATAAAATCTTTAAACTGATATAATATAATTAGATAAAAATAATTAAAATGTTATGTAAAAATCATAAAAACAGCTTAAGTTTTATTTATATTTTAATAATTCATAAACTTTTTATTGTATCAGATTCTATTTCTGGTGCTAATTTATTACTTAAACTTTTAATCTTAATTTAAACAACTCAAATAATATTTTAAATTTAAACAAAACCGTTTGCAGCATAACAACATTAAATGTTGAATAATAAAGTGATACCAGAATACACATAAGCGGATAAGGACTAATAGTTGGTTCGGCCGTTACATGGAGTGAGTGTCTTATAAAGTGTTACCAGAAAACACTACACCAACACAACACTGTTTCTGCTATAACATTAAATTTCGAAACTACAACCATGCTCTACTAATTAATCCATACTTCTTCTTCCTTAACCAAACCAAATCTTTCTTTTGTTTTTTGTTTCTTTTTTCCTTAATGAGGTTCTTCATTTCTTGCTTCGGCGGTGCTGCCGATCCTATCACCGCCACGAAGCCCGTTGTCCTTCCGCCTTCCCGGACTCTCCGCCGCAAGTCCCATTGGAGGCCTGCCCTCGGATCAATTTCAGAGGAAACGGCGCCGCCTCACAGGGAGAGGACGGCGATGGAGGCTTCCGCCGGCCACGTCAAAAAGAGTGACAACAGCGCCACGACAAAGTCTCACCGCCGTCACAGCCACGATAATTGCGATTACGGGTACCGTAAATTTAAAAAGCTTGAAATTGCAATGATCGCTTATTCTAAATTTAGGTATTGGGTAGAAAAGAAAACGAAGTGAAAGCTAAAAACCATAAAGTGTGGATTTTTTTTTTTTGAGAAAAGTTACAAGCAAAATTAGAAATAATTTCTGTGATGTTGTTCATTGTGTCTAAAGTTTTACTTTAATAATATGCAATATATCTAATGAAAAATCATGAAAATAAAACTTGAAATTTTATTGTAAAAAACAATACTTTTTGTTTTGCCCCTTTTCATTGTTTTTGTTGGAAGAGAGAGTTTTGGATGATTATTGGTTGATCCTGCCTTTTACAATTTATTTTAGTAGTGGGGTTATTAGATTTGTTAAGTTCATAAAGGGCATTGGGTGGGGGCATTATTGGATAAGTGGCTCTTATCAAGAATCAATAATTAAAGTGTAACCAATAAATGTTGATTCATCTACAACATGTCACCATTGGTCTACTTATTGCACTGTACTTCACTAGTTCTATCTTTTACTCTATAGGTTAGTGCCATTGCCAACTCCCTAATCTAATCTTACCCATAATTTTATCACTGGAAAAAACATACACGTAAAGTTTGGAGTGAAATGATGCTTTCTGCCTTTCTTTCCCTCCTCTAAGTTTTTTTTATTGATAGCTTAAGTTTTAATTATATTTTAAAATTACAATTTAGTCATCATAAATCTGAATACTCTCATAGTACACAAAATTCCAATCATGCTCACCATTATATATATGTTTTTAGTGAAAAAAAAAATGCAAATTATATTGTCTTATGATACTCATCTTAAATGATTCCTCTCAAATAACTTATCCGTGTCACAGACTAATACTCATAAAACACGTATTAGTCAAATGTTTAATTCAAAAAATATTTGTTGGATTAACATAATTATTTTAAGAAAAAATACATTAATTTTTTAAAAACTCAAACTTATATAAATTTTTATTATGATTATGAAAATAAAGAACAAATCTATTTGAACCTGCCATGAAAAACATCTTTATGTTTTAACAAAAACTGAAACATACTTAATCCAATTTATATAATTTATAATTATATAATATATAAATCTGTATATTTTATTTTAAAGATTTCCGTATATGTGCTACATATTATTAGTTTAAAATTTTAAATTTTGATATACCGTATATCAAATTAATAGTTGATTCCCATGATTTATTTAAAACTGGAAATTCATTCGATTTAAATATCCACATAATTGGTGGCCATCTTTATGAATTATGACATGCAGAACAGTTTTTATGTGTAGAAATTATTTAAATTTTTCATTTTCTTGGCTCAGTGATAACTGGTGCTGAATGTGTATTTTTATTTATCTTGTTTTCCTGAAGTTGCAGGCGAGTTATCATGCCCGCGATGCCAGCATTCTCTCCTACGCCATTCATGTTCTGAACATTACAGTTCTACTCTTAAATTACACTGTGTTCATATGTGGCTTAGAAAAAATAATAAACTTTTAATTATCTTCCTTTATAAGATATGTAATTAATTCGAAGCGTTGAATAGGAGTCATGTTTAGGTTATTTGAATAACCTAAGCATAACTATATAATAATAATAATAATAATAATAATAATAATAATAATAATAATAATAATAATAATAATAATATTATTATTATTATTATTATTATGTTAAGTGCTTAGTAATAATTTTTCCTTTGTATATAACCTCCACCATGTTTTGTTAAAACCTTCTTTTGTGCTTAGTCAAGAAAAATTGAAGTACATTGTGTTTCTACATTTTCATGTTGATCAAATTTTGTAGAAACCGTATCTTCCGAAAGCCCTTATGATACTCTAATAACCTTTTTTTATTAAAGGAGTTTTATTCACAAAAGCATTCTTCACATTTTATTAAAATCATATAAGAGTGTCAATTTATATTTTGAAATTTTTTAAGTTAAGTAATAGTTAACATTAAATCATCTCGAACTTTTACTATTGCACACAACACCTTTTATATCATTTGTAAAACTAAAATAAATTTAGATGAACTTTCTAAATAAATGTTACCATGGTAATGTAATTTTTTTTTTATCAGCAACCATGATAATGTAATTTATTATATCAATTGTGAATAGACCCTCGCGTAATGTATAAAATCTATGTAAAAAGTAGTTTTTTAACGTTATTTTCTATAATAGTAATTTTCATAATTAATGTTACTTCCATCACTGACTGTTATAAGTATAACAGTTCGAAATTGAGATTTTTTTATAAGAAAAATATTAACTATTTTAATCGTACGTCAGTATCATTCATCTCCATGACAATACACAATCTAAACAAACTTGTTCGCGACAAGTGCATTGTTTAATAACTATCATAAGAAAACCAATTTCTTTTAAATAACTATCATAAGAAAATCAATTTTTTTATCTAAAAAATAAAAGAAAACAAATATAAAACATTTTAGAGATATTCCTAACTCTATTAAAATAATATTTTTTTTATAATAGTTTTCCTGTTAAGCATCATTATGTAACTTGACATTTCAGTTAGGCTGATACCTTAAGTAACAACAATTATCTGTCATCACATGAAAAAAATATTAAAAAAAAAGAAAATAACATTTTAAGAATGTTGAAATCATATTACATCTGATAGGTTGAGTCTGCATAACTGCCCTCCACCAACTGTAAAAATGAATTCAAAACAGCTTTACAACTTAAGCTCGTTTGAATACAACCCCTTAAAACAACAATGCCAATCAGAAATGGCTTATACATAGAATCCAGTCACCATGCAAGCCTGCTGAATTTTCAAACAAAAACAGATGAAGTTAGATACTAAAAAAAAAACATGACCCATTGTATTTTTTCTAAATAGAAATATGAAGGTGAATGCTACAAATCAGAGATTTTAGCCTTCATATTCTAGAAGAATTAACGACTACACCAGACAAGTTCTTTTATTATATTATGATTTTTATTATACTTATTATTAATATGGGGCACGTTAAAATTTTCTTAAATATAATTTAATAAAAATTATATTAAAACTTTCAAAAATTCAATTCATTTTATTTTAAATTTATACAACAAATAAATAAATTTAATGTATAAAAAATTGTATATAATTTATAAAAAAAATTCTTTAATTTATACAAAACAGTTAAATTCAATTTATACAACAAAAATAATTCATTTCATTTATACAACAAAAATTTATTTTAAAATATGTAACAAATAATAATCTATATTGTTTAATTTATATATGACAATATATAAATAAAATAAATTTAAAACAAATAATCTTTAAAATAATAAAATATTTTATATAACATTTAAATAATTTAAATACATCTTTTCTTTTACTCAATTAATTTTAAATCTAACACTTAATTAATTTAATAAATTTAATTTAACTAACTTATATTAAAAATTGATAAATTAAATAATTTATTATAATATTAAAGAAATAATTTTAAAATAAATACAATAAAGAATTAAATATTAAAATATTTGTTATACATTAAATAAATTTAAATAAATA